>Ga0265295_1000113_pt1 | contig 162292 bp, 148 predicted proteins | sample Munlansysbiofilm_FD_192503 | JGI IMG/M metagenome (GOLD analysis project Ga0265295, IMG submission 192503) | Leachate microbial communities from a municipal landfill in Southern Ontario, Canada - Methane capture system biofilm | ecosystem: Engineered > Solid waste > Landfill > Unclassified ...
CAGCCTGAAGGCCATGTTTCTGCCGAAGAATGGGAACGCGCCCGCGCTGCTGAAGAAGCCGCAGCCGAAGCCGCCCGCCTTGCAGAATACAACAGTACGGCGGCCAGGGCAGCCCGCTTGCGCACAGAGCGCGACGCCCGCCTTGTCGCCACTGACAAATACCTGCTGGCGGACTACCCCATCAGCCCGGAAGAGCTTGTGACTATCAAAGCCTACCGCCAGTTTTTACGTGATCTGCCCGCGCAGGAAGGCGCGCCTTTTGACGGTGGCGGCGAACTGACGCCGTGGCCGCATATGCCGGAGGTATGATCATGCCCATACGCATTGCCTGCAACAACTTTACCGGCGGCGAAATAGCGCCCACCCTGTCTGCGCGCTATGATCTGGCCCGTTACCGCAACTGCCTGTCCTGCATGGAAAACATGCTGCCCGGCCTGCACGGTGACACGGCCCGGCGCCCCGGCACACGTTTTGTGGCGAATCTGGACGGACATTCCGTTCTCATCCCTTTCAGTTTCAATGCCCTGACCAGTCAGAATTTTGTGCTTGTTTTCGGCAGTCACTGCCTGCACATCGCGGGCGAACAGGGTCTTGAAAATATTCCTGTGATTGAAACGCCATATGCCCCCGGTGAATTACAGGACATTTCCTACGCCCAGGTGGGCGATACCGTGTACCTGGCTCACAGCAACCACCCTCTGCACAAGGTGGTACGGCGCGATGCGCCGGAAAACCGGACGCAATTTGAAGAGGCGGCCTATGCCTGGAGCCTTGAAAAAGTGGCGCTCAACGCATCCCTTGCTGCGCCCGAGTTACCTTCGGTGACATTTTCCGGCAGCGCGGGCAGCTATACCCTGCGCTACAAGGTTGCTGCCGTGGATGCCGCCGGGCGTGAGTCTCTTCCTTCACCCGCCGGGCAGTGCGCCAATGGCCGCCACCCGTCCGACTGGGTGCAGGGCAACAGCGCAGCCATAAGCTGGGCCGCAGTGGAAGGAGCCGTGGAATACAATATCTACAGGGAAGAAGCAGGCTACTTCGGCTTTATCGGCGTATCCGGCGGCCTGAACTTCAATGACCAGAACTACCAGGCCGATACAGCGGATACGCCCAAGGAAGACTGGGACCCGTTCGCCGATGGCAACTATCCCGGCATTGTGGCCTTTCATCAGCAGCGTATGGTTCTGGCCGCCACTCCCAAAAATCCACAGGCATTTTACATGTCGCGCGTGGGAGATTTTGAAAACTTCCGTAAATCAAGACCATTGCAGGATGACGACCCTGTGGAATACCTCATTGCCTCCGGCTCCATCGATGCCGTCACCTGGGCAGCCAGCTTCGGCGACCTGCTCATCGGCACGTCGGGCAGTGAATACAAGGCCTCAGGCGGCGATGGCGCGTCCATAACCGCAGGCAATATCAGCATCACGGCCCAGAGCTACTGGGGCAGCGCGGGCCTTGCGCCCATCATTATCGGCAACTCCATCCTGCATGTGCAGCGTCACGGCTCCCGCGTGCGCGACCTTTTCTACTCACTGGAAAAGGACGGTTACGCGGGCAACGACCTTTCCATCATGGCCCCGCACCTTTTTGAGGGGCATACCATCCTTCAGTGGGCCTACCAGCAGACGCCGGGATCTACCATCTGGTGCGTACGTGACGACGGCCTGCTGCTGGCCTTCACCTATATGAAAGAGCACGATATCTGGGGCTGGTCGCGTCAGATCACGCAAGGCAGGGTACTTTCGGCAGCGGCCATTTCCGGCGAAAAAGGCGACACCCTCATGCTGGTGACGGAACGCCGCATTGACGGGCAGCCGCGCATCTTTCTGGAGCGTCTGGCGGATCAGTGGCAAGACCACGAACCTGTGGAAGAAGCGTACTTTGCGGACTGCGGCCTGACGTTCCGGCTTCCCGCCCCCGCCCTGACCCTGGAGGGTCTGGATCATCTTGAAGGCTGCGAGCTGGCCGTGCTGGCAGACGGCAGCCCTGTGGAAGGCTGCGTGGTGCATCAGGGCCGCATAAGCCTGCCCTATGCGGCAAGCGTGGTACAGGCGGGCCTGCCTTACGCCTCGGCTCTTTCATGCCTGCCTGTGGAGCACGACAGCCAGTACGGCACAAGCCTTGGCCGCCAGCGCGCCTACGGCATGTGCACGGCGCGCCTGTACCGGAGCGTGGGCGGCAAGTACGGCCCGGACAGGCATGAACTGTATGATCTGCCCTTTTTGCCGGATCACTGGGGCCAGGCTGTTCTTCCCTATTCCGGCGAAGTATCGTTTGCGCCCGGCGGCTCGTGGGAGACTTCCGGCAGTTTGTGGCTGGTGCAGGACAGGCCCCTGCCCTTCAGGCTGCTGTCTCTGGTGCTGGAGGTAAACTTTTCCTGAAATAGAGTAATTTTGAAATGCTTTGTGGGGGAGGGACACTTTTGCAAAAGGGTCACCTCCCCCACACCCCCACCCCCTAAAATCTTTACTCTTGTTTCAACCTGTCACAGGAGTTCTTCCGATCTGAGGCGGGGGCCAGAAAGCAGCGTTTTACAGGCAGAACACTGTTTCAACGTGGCAATGCTCTGGACAGTGTCCAGGCAGTTTGCGGCGTCTTGCTTGAGTCACAAAGGAGAACACCATGCTGGCATTTGCCACCGAATCCTTTACAGAACTGGAATCCGAGGCCCGGCCCCTCACCGCCGCGCACTGGAACGAGGTGGAAGCCCCCCTGCACGGCCAGGCCGACTATCGGCTTGACACAGAGCGCTACCGACATCTGGAAACACTGAACATGCTGCACGTCAGCGCCGCGCGCACACCAAACGGTACTCTGGCTGGCTATGCGGCCTTTACCCTTGTTCCCTGTCCGCACCGTCCGCAAACGCTTCTGGCCGCACTGGACGGCCTGTATCTGGCCCCGCAGGCACGTGGCGGCTTCACGGCCCTGCGCCTGCTGCGCCATGCCGAAACAGCGCTCAGGCAACGCGGCGCGGGCCTTGTGCAGTACAGCTCGCCCGCCTCGCGCCCCTGTGATGCCCTGTACCGGCGCCTGGGCGCGCACCATACCGAAACCGTCTGGCACAAGGAGATACGCTGATGGCCATAGCAAGCGGCACAGCCGCCGCCATTACCGCGGCCATGGCCCTGGCCGGGGCCGCAGTGGGTACGGTCAGTTCCATCCAGCAGGCAGAAAGCCGCCGACAGCAGGCCGAATACCAGTCCAAACTGGCAGAACGCAACGCGCGTCAGGCCGGGCAAAGTGCCGAACTGGCCGATGAGGCCGCCCGGCGCGAAAAACAGGCCGGGTATGAATCTGCGGTCAAAAAACGGCAGGAGGCTGCCCGCATCATCGGCAGCCAGCGGGCGCAGGCTTCTGCCTCGGGCGCGCAGGCAGACGCCGGAAGCCAACTGGACCAGATCATGGATACGGCGGAAAAAGGCGAACTTGACGCCCTGTCGCAGGAACAGCAGGGCGCGGACGCGGCCTACGGCCAGCAACTGCGCGCCTGGAACCTGCGCAACCAGTCCGCGGGAGCCATGCTGAATGCAGAGAATCTCAACAATCACGCCCAGACAGACTATCTCGGCCTGACCACCACCCTGCTCAATGGGGCCAACCGCATGGGCCGGAATTTCTACACCCTCGGCACGCGCGGGCCGCTGCTGCCCTGAAGTATTGTGGGGAGAGTGCACACAAGTGAGTGTCTGAGATGCGTTGTGGGGGAGGAATTTTTTAGAAGGAATGAGAGTTGAAATGCTTTGTGGGAGAGGGACCCTTTTGAAAAAGGGTCTCCTCCCCCACACCCCCACCCCCAAAAACTTTTATTTTGTTTCAATCGGTTGCAGAAAGTCTCCCGGCCTGAAACAGGACTCCCAAACGGAGATTGCTCAGAATTTTTACTGCAAAAAACAAAACCTCTTTGCTTCAAGGCGGAACCGTGGCAGTCAGCACCAGTGGAGTGCTGCGCAGCAAGCAGGACAGAGACTATTTCAAACAGGGCCTGGCCGTTATGATTGAAACGCTCCGGCCGCAAACCATCGTCAACTACAGCCGGATGCCGGATGATATTTTTAAACCCTATCGAAAGAACGGGCCGGAACCCATTGAACTGCCATATTACGCATTTTCTGTTCGTAAGGAGGCTGCGTAATGGGTGGAGGCAGAGGTGCTGGATTCTTTGCCGGAACAGACGGCTGGCGCGCGTCAGAGGCTTTTGCCAAAGGTACGCTGGTTGCGGCCGCCCAAAACACGGTCACAGACGCTGGCGGCCCCTCCGGCGGTATACTTGACGTCTTGCGCCCGTGGTGGTCTTACCCCTATGGGCATCCGGAAAAAAACAAAAAAATTGAGATGCTGCAAAAGGCTCTCAAGCCAAGGGCGGAAAAAATGGGAAATGCCTTTGCAGATCATCCTGATTTACAAACTTTTTTAATAAAAAATGGTGCTATACTCATCAAAGAAATAAACGCTTCCAAAAATTAATATCGACTTTTCAAAACAAGATAAAACAACCCTGTCAAAAGCCGACAATAGCCTTCACAAGGCTATTGTCGGCTTTTTGTAAGAAATGTCCGATTGATATATTTCCCTGAAAAAAAATAGGCGCATAATAAAAAATACAAATAAAAGACTACAGACAGCACACCGTGTTCAATAGGAACAAGGCGGTCTTTTTTAAAAAAAAGGATATTAGGCATAGCACCAGGGGTTGAAGATGCTGAGATGCCTTCTGTAGTACACCCAGAAAAATTCAGTATTGCCATGATCGCACAATATGCCAATATGATATTGACACTAAACTCCAAAATCTTCTTATAAAAAAAGCTTACCACAAGAGCAATGCCCACAAAAATCCGTATACATTCCGTCAGGACCACATAGGCAAACGACGCCTGTTCCCAATGCCCGCCATATAGCCATATGAAATGGTCAACGATAACAAAGAGCAACAGCACTATTCTGTGGCGATTATCAACAGAGATACGCATCTAAACCTCGGGTTGGTTTATTGCATACTGCGGCTTTCGTCGGCTACCTGCCCCATGAGGGCGTCCAGATTTTCCACCGCCACAAGACGGGCTTTGCCGTCATTAAAGCGTACACGCCCGGTCACCCGATAATTTTCGCCATTGCCGTGGTCATACACCGTAAATGGAACCAGCCAGTCGCCGTTCTTGGCGCGGGCTTCGCCCACCTGCCGCACTTCCTTACGGCCAGTGGAAGCATCGGCAAAAAGCGGCGCAAGCACGCCCTGGGCTGCTCGCCCTTCTACCCTGCGCCCGGCAAAAGCCCCGGAGCTTATGCCGTTCATGACAAAAGCGCGGGATTCGCTGAGCAGCACGGCGCGTACCGTGGCATTGCCCTGCTCGCCGGGTGCCGCCTGCGCAAACAGAATAGCCAGCATGGGCGGCAGTTCTTCCGCCACCCTGGGATCCCGCGCCCGCTGTACAAAAATATCAAGGGCAGCGGCCAGAATCGTATCCACATCCACAAGTCTTTCAATGGCTGCGGCATCGGCCCTGTCCACGGCCAGTCCGATATCCGTTACGCACTGGCGCGCCCCGGAGGCCGTACCCGCTGCGATGACAGACCCGGCAAGAAGAAACAGCAGTAAAAAAGCCACAGGTAACGGTAAAATGGCGGCTCGTGCCGCCGCGCAGCCCAAACGGGCAAATTTCAGCATAATTCCTCCGGCAGCCCCCCCTTGAGAGGCAGGGGCAGGCCGCAACTGACAAAAACAACATGACGGCAGGCACGCGCCAGTTCCTGATTGGCCAGCCCCAGAACGTCATTGAAGGTCCGCGCCAAAGGCGACATGGGCACAAGCCCCAGCCCCGTTTCGGCGCTGACCACAGCCACGGGCAGGGGAGGCGCTGCCAGCCGCTCGCCGAGGGCCGACACCTTGCATAAAATATCTTCCTGCCCCAGGTCACAGGCCAACAGATTGGCAATCCACAGACTTATGCAGTCCAGCAGGAGAACGCCCGGCTTCGGAGCAGATTGCTGGGCAGCCTCCTGCTCAGGCCGTGCGCCATGCTCCATTTCGGACAGCATTCCGGGCTGCATTTCCGACTTTATCCCAAGCTGTACGCCGGACAGACCAAGACCAGGCACTTTACCCACAACTTCGGCAGGCATGTCAGCGGACACACAAACGGGCAGGCCGCCACGCACACCTGTAACCATCGCGCCCGCCTGCGCAACATCCGCAAAAATGCGGTCAAAAGCGCCCGCAAGCTCCAGCGGCTCCTCAAGGCACTGCCAGCCTGACCCGCGCATGGCCTGATGCCGGGCCACGCGCCGGTTCATTTCTTCATCTTCCGCCCGGCAGGTCGCAAGATACAGCCGCTGCGGGGCCACGGCCTCGGCCCAGCGCTGGGCCATGCCGCTTTTTCCGCTGCGCGTGCCGCCCACAAAAAAAACACAAGGCGCGCTCAACGCCCCTGACCGCCCACCTGAACAGGTGCATCCACGGCCTCGGGCCGCGCCGAGGGCGGCGTAAGCGCCGGAGAAGCCTGCGGCACAGTGGACACTGCCGGAGCCTGAGGAACAGAAGCAGCGGGGGGCAGCGCGGATGATGGAGCAGCTGACGGCGAAGGCAAAGCCCCCTGCCCTGTCTCCGGCGTGCGGCCAGTAGCAGCAGGCGTGCCCGTGGCAGCCTGGGCGCAACGCCGGGCAAGGTCGCGCAAAACGCCTGCTGATGTCCGCACTGCGCTCATGGCCTGCGGATCCTGCTTCAGGCGGCGGTCTGCCCACCGGGCCACAAAGATAAGTTCATCGTCGTCCATAGCCTGGCCGGCTCCACGACGAATGGCGCTTACCAGCGCCCGCTGCGCTGTGGCCTGCTCTTCCAGCGCCCGCCGGAAGCGCGCGCCAAGGCCATCCACACGCAACTGCGCCGTGCCGAGCTGCGATTGCGAAGCGCCGGACTCACGCAACTGGTCATAATCAAAAACGGCTTCAGCCATTTGCCCGTTTATTTCCACGGCATTGCGCGCCGCCGCGTCCACCTGCCGCAAGCGGGCATCCAGGTCAGGCGTGGCCGCCACGCCTTCCAGTGCTCCGGCCAGCATCACAAAGCGGCCCGCAAGCGCCATTTCAAGCTGATGCATCTGCTCGGCGTTAAAATCCCTGGCGCGAGCCTCACGCGCTATGGCCTCCAAAAAGCGGTCTACATAGAGGCTGTAAAGCCCCTGCACCATTGTGGGATGAAAAGCATAACGCAGCAGGGCCGCCCTGCCCCCGGCATCACCCTCGGCAAGGCCGGTAAGCTTGGAGCCAAAGCGCTGGTTTACGCTCTGCACCGAAGCGCTGAGAGTTCCGCCCCGTGGGCCGGGCTTGAAACGCGAAACAAGATAGGCCGCCAGGCTTTCCACAAACTGCGGGCGCACGCGGCTGTCTTCGGTAACACGCGGTCCCGGCTGTCCGGGTATGTCTGCCCCGGTAAAAGGAGCGGCGGTGCTGCCCTGCGCAGCCATATCCGAAGGCGAAGCCACAGTGCCCTGCACGTTCTGCCCGGCCAGCGTGCCCGGAGCCGTATAGGGGCTGACCACCGAAGGCGGAGGCGGCGGCGGGGCATCGCGCAGCACACCACTCACCCCTGCCAGCGGCGTGCCGCTTGTGGCATTGTCGATGACGGCGGCGGCCTGTTCGCGCCACTGGTCGCGCGTGTCCTTGTCCCGCGAGAGCCAGAACGCCGCGCCACCCACAAGCAACACCGCCAGAAGGGCCAGAACAGCCACCTTACGTCCGCCCTTGCCGGGGGCAGGCTCCGGCAGATTGACGATGCCCGGCACGCCGGGTTGTTTTTTATCCAGTTTCATGCGCAACTCCTTTACGGCGGCGCGCAGAGCGTTATACAGGTAAAACAAGAAGCCCTGCCCAAAAAATACAAGGCGGACACGGCGTTCCCGTGGCGCTCAAACCGCTTGGGCCGATGCTAGCATCGCTTTATGGGCCTGTGAAGACTTTTTCCAGACATGAGGCTGCCGTGAAACCGGCGCGGCAACGTCCTGCCACCGGGCAACCGCGGACGACAGATGCGCGGGGCGCAGCCCGGCCGGACCATGGCTCAAACACGGCATGGCAGGCCCCACCACACATCGCCGTATCTGGCGGCACAGGGGGTAATACGGCCATACGATGCGGACGCGGGCCGCACATTGCATCAGTCAACAGGGAAGGCTATAGTATACCCGGCTCACATAAAATACATACCTAGAGGGCAAGATGCAGACTCCTCCCAATATCCTGACAATCGCCGGTTCCGATTCCGGCGGCGGCGCGGGCATTCAGGCCGACCTGAAAACCATTATGGCCTTGGGCGGCTACGGCATGAGTGTCATCGCCGCGCTCACTGCCCAGAACGGTCAGGGCGTCACGGGCATACACGCCCCGGACCCGGACTTTGTAGCCCTGCAGCTCTGCACCGTGCTTGACGGTTTTCCTGTAGCGGCCGCGAAAACAGGCATGCTGTTTTCAGCCCCCATCATCAAGGCCATTGCCCCCATACTGCGCAAGCGCGACTTTCCGCTTGTGGTAGACCCGGTTTCCATAAGCCAGAGCGGCAGCGTTCTTCTGCAGGAAGACGCGGTAAAAGCACTTGTACAGGAAATCCTGCCCGGCTGCGATCTGCTGACGCCCAACAGGCCCGAAGCGGAAATGCTCACCAACATGACCATTGATAATCTTGACGACGCGGCGGCGGCCGGTGAAAAACTGCTGCAAATGGGCGCACGGGCCGTTCTTATCAAGGGCGGTCATATGGAAAGCAATGTGGTTGTCACCGACTGCCTGTGCATGGAGGGACAAGCTCCCAAACACCTGCCGCAGGCCAAGGTAGAAACCGTCAACAACCACGGCACGGGCTGCACCCTTTCCGCCGCCATTGCCACCGGCCTTGGCAAGGGGCTGCCCCTGCAGGTGGCGGTAACCCGCGCACAGGAGTTTCTCAATCTTGCCCTGCGCCGCAGCTACAGCCCCGGCAACGGATGCGGTCCTGTCAATCACTCGGCCGGGTTGAACCTTCAGGGCATTTAAACTTTCTTAAAGATAAAATGCCCTGAAACCGGCGCATGCCGCAAAAAAACAGTTGAAGGCACTTGAACGCCCGCTGCGGCAGACTGCACTTTTCGTGGCATGGTGGCTGCGCAAGGCCGAAGCATCTTGTCAATACAACAAACAGCGGGCTTGGCCCGCTGTTTGCACTCTATTGAATATGGATGCCGTGCAGGCGTCAAAATCAAGGCGGTGTGCGCGTGCCATTTCGTTTCAAAATGCAAAAAGTTCTGGACTACCGGGAACAACTGGAAGAAGAAGCCAAGGTCAATCTGGCCGTTCAGCAGACCCGGCTGGCCGAGGCACGCGAGCGTCTCGAGCAGATACGGCAGGAACTGCATCAGGCTGAAGACGGGCTTATGAACGCCGCCCTTATGGACGCGCCAGAACGCTGGCTGCGCGAGCAGTACGTCAAGGGGCTGCGGGCCGACGCCGCCCACGAAGCCATCCAGGTGCGCATGCTGGAACAGCTGGCCGAAGAGGCCCGCCAACTGCTTGCCGCGCGTGCCATAGACAAAAAACTGCTGGAAAAACTCAAGGAAAGGCAAAAGCAGCATCATGTTCGCGAGGAACAACTCAAGGAGCAACGCATCAATGACGAAACAGCCACCCTCCGCTACAAAGCTCCGACTTTCTAAGCTGTTCCGCTGGCTGGCGGTGCTCTGCTTTATCAAGCTTGCCATGCTTGCCATGCTTCTGCTGGATGTGCCGTTGCCCGCATGGCTTGACGGCCGCCCCTCGCAGCTTGCCTCAAACGACCCGTCACAGCTGCCCGCTGATGCTCCTTCCGACGCCGACATAATGGAAAGGCTCACCGCTCTTGTGGCCGCCAGTCAGCCCAAAGACAATGAAGGTCCCACCCATTCCCCGGTCAGCAGTGCAAACACGGTCCCTGAGCCCCTCCCGGCAACCCCTGCCGTAAACCACAATCCGGCGCAGGCCCGTGGCGAAGCCCACGGCAGTGCCCCCCAGGGTTCGGAAGCCGCACGGCTGGCCGCAGCCGCACGCCCCAGACAAAGGGATACCACCCCGACCACAGGCCGCATGCTTGATGCCGACGCCCTGCCCACGCCGCTGGTCACTGCCGGAGTACATCCGGCCGGCCCCGCCGAGATCCAGATTTTTACCCCTGACAGCACGGACAGCCCCGCCCCTCTGCCCGCACCCCTTGCCCAGCCGGGCATCAGCGCTCCCCGCCAGGATACTATGGGGGTATCTGCCAATGCCGCGGATAAAAACGCCGCACCCCGTCATGGCTGGCTTGAATCCCTGGGCCTTGCCGGGCTGCCGGTCCCCGCGCTCGGCAGCGTGCAGGCCGCCCATGCGGCGGCACTGGATATGCCCGTGCCGCAAGCGCCGTCTTCTGCGCCGACCTCACCCTTTGCCCCGGCAGAGCAGGCCGCGCCCTACTCCTTGCCGGGAGCGCCCGACATTCCGGCCAATATTCCGCGCGGGCAAAGCACGGACGGCGCCCCCCTGCCCCCACGCGGCGCTTCCGGTTCCAACAGTTTCGGCTCCGCATCCGGCTCGGGTGCAGCGGGCATACCCGCCCTGCCCCAGAGCAACCAGCCGGGGCTGCCCGCCGTGCCGCCCCCGGCAGTCCGTCCGGTCCCCTCGGGGACGGATCCCAACCTCAAGGCGCAGGAACTTGCCCGGCAGCAGCAGGATATTCTCATGCTGCGCCAGCAGATGGACCAACGGCTCAAGGACATCCAGAACGCCGAACAAAAAATGAAAGACATGATCCGCGAAGCGCGCGGTATTGAAGACGAAAAAATCCGCCGTCTCGTGCTCACCTACACCCAGATGAAGCCCAAAGCCGCCGCCAAGGCGCTGGAAAGCATGGATGAGCGCGTGGCTGTGCGCATTCTGACGGGCATGTCCCCCAAGCAGTCCGGCGACATCCTCACCTACGTCAACCCGGCAAAAACCGCCAAACTGACGGAAATCATCACCCGCATGAAGCTGCCAGAATAATGCGCCTGAAACTTCTTATTTCCTACGTGGGCACTGGCTACAGCGGCTGGCAGATTCAGGAAAAACCCAAACCGCCGCCTACGGTGCAGGGCGCTCTTGAAGCCGCACTGCGTACCATTGCCGGTAAAGCCGTGCGCGTTCACGGTTCGGGCCGCACTGATTCCGGTGTGCATGCCCACGGCCAGGTGGCCCATTGCGACATCCCCGATACCCGGGCCGGGCTTGACTGGCGGCACAGCCTCAATGCCGTGCTGCCGCGCGATATCCGCGTACTGGACGCCTCCCCCGCTGCCCCGGACTTTCATGCCCGCAAAGACGCCCTGCGCAAAACCTATGCCTACCAGTTCTGGCAGGACCGCCGCTTTCTGCCGCCGCACGTGCGCCCGTATGTATGGAACTGCGGCATGCTGGACCTGGACGCCATGCGCGATGCCCTGCCCTTTCTTCTGGGCAGGCACGACTTCGCCGGCCTGCGTAATGCCGGTACGGATGTGGAGAGTACCGAACGTACCATTATGGACGCCCGCCTGGACGCACTGGCCCCCTGCGAATACTACCCCCCCCATGCCCCCATGCTGCGCCTTACCATTACGGCCGACGGCTTTCTGAAACAGATGGTACGCAATGTGGCCGGTCTGCTTGCCGCGTGCGGTCAAGGCAAAATACAGCCCGCGCAGATACCTGCGCTGCTTGCAGCCCGCGACCGCCAGGCAGTGCCTTCGGTAACGGCCCCACCCGAGGGGCTGGCGCTGGTGAGTGTGAAATATCCAGAGCCATAGCTTTATATGCTGCCCGCAGCACACATTGGCAACAAACCATTCTTTCGCTCACTAACGCAAAAGTCCCCACCGCAAGATGGGGACTTTTATATATTTCACGCTTGAAACAGTACCATGCCTGCAAGACACTGTTTCTGGCCCGCACGACCAGGAATAAAATTTTTAGGGGGGGAAGAGGGCGAGGAACTTTTTTACAAAAAGGTCCCTCGCCACGCAACACTTCAAAGCGAAAAAACGCTCCCCTATATCATTTCATTCAGGTCAGAAGACTGTTCCTGCGCCCTGAATTTTTGTTGCAGCATGATGGGCAGGGCTTCGGGGTCCATAGGGTCATACTCAAACATGACTGCCGTGCCGAAGCAGGAAAAATACTTGCTGCCGTCAGGGTGAAAGGCCACGTTTTCGCTATACCCAACGATGGCCTGCGCCCCCTTGTTCATGGCACGCGCTGCCATGCCGAAAAAGGCTTCGTCAGAGTCAAAGCCCCGGCAGCACACAAGGCCCAGTACCTTGGCAATACGGCGGCCTTCCACCTGATGCGTGGTCACCACGGGAAAACGCCCGGCCATAAAAACCTCGCGCACCCGCGCGTTGGCGTCCGACATGCGCACCTGCTTTTCAGCCTTACGCGCCTTTTTTTCATGACCGCCCAGTAAGAAGAACATGCCTGACCTCCAGAAGCAGTGGAATGGCAGCGCGGCACGCTGCCGGATACAAACCATATGCAAAGGTCTTGCCAAAAAAATTTATCCATATAAATCAACATAATTGTGCGGAAATTTTTTCTCTCGTCATCAAATTGACGGGGCATGCTGGTGCCGCCAGTCAGCAGCGCCCGCATAGTGGATGCTTTTTGTTGCGCTCGCCGGGCCAGGGCAGATTACCTTTGAGAATATGTCTCCGCAAAGTTTAAAACACACTTACTTCGGCGTTTAACCGCACAGATAACCTGCGCTTACGCCTCTGTAGTGAACGTTCGCTCACGCAGCCGTCAGAAATTGCTCTAAAACCATAACCTGAAAAGCCCGCTTACGCGGGCTTTTCAGGTATGCTCTGCCGTTGCCAAAGTGATTTTATTGGGCAGGCTGTTTTTTGTCTTCTTCGCCATGCTTTTCGGGCCGCAGGATACGGCAGATGGGCTGCGCCGTGGCCCGGCCGGAGAATATTTCCTCCACACCGGCATCCAGGGCATGGGGCAACACTTCATCCACATGATCCACAAAAACAATTTCAAGGTCTTTCAGCACCTCGTCCGGCACTTCCTTGAGGTCTTTTTCATTGTCGCGGGGCATAAGCACTTTTTTGATGCCGCTGCGCCGCGCGGCCAGCAGTTTCTCGCGCAGGCCGCCAATGGGCAGCACACGGCCCCGCAAGGATATCTCGCCCGTCATGGCCACATCGTTGCGAACCGGAATGCCCAGCAAGGCCGAGGTAATTGACGTGGCAAGGGTAATGCCTGCCGAGGGACCGTCCTTGGGCGTGGCTCCGGAGGGTACATGCACATGAATATCCACCTTGCGGTGGAAGCGCGGGTCAAGCCCCAGCACCTCGGCCCGCGAGCGCACATAGGAAAGCGCGGCCTTGGCCGATTCAGTCATGACCTCACCAAGTTTGCCAGTGGTCACCACCTGACCAGAACCGGCCATGAGCGTTGTTTCCACCAGCAGAATTTCGCCGCCGCGCTGATTGTAGGCAAGCCCGGCGCACACGCCCACCTGCGGCTCAGCCTCGCGCTCGTCATGCCGGTATTTTTTGACGCCAAGCATGGAGGGCAGACTCTGGCACGAGATGTTCACGCATTTGTCCAGATTTTCCTCTTCCACCAGCTTGATGGCTGTTTTACGGCACAGGGCCGCAATTTCGCGCTCAAGGTTACGCACGCCCGCCTCGCGGGTATAGGAACGGATGATCTCAAGAACGGCATTATCCGAAACCCGGATGTTGCTCTCCTTGAGTCCGTGCTCTTCTATCTGGCGAGGCAGCAGAAAGTGTCGCGCGATATGGCGCTTTTCTGTTTCAAGGTAGCTGTTCAGCTCTATTATCTCCATGCGGTCCAGCAAAGGCACGGGAATGGTGTGCAGCGAGTTGGCCGTGGTGATAAAGAATATCTTGGACAGGTCATATTCCAGGTCCAGATAATGGTCCATAAAGGTATGGTTCTGTTCCGGATCCAACACTTCCAGCAGGGCCGATGCCGGGTCGCCCCGGTAGTCGGATGTCATCTTGTCCACTTCATCCAGGCAGAAGAGCGGATTGTTGTATTTCACCCGCTTGAGAGACTGGATGATCTTGCCCGGCAGCGCGCCCACATAGGTACGGCGGTGGCCGCGAATTTCGGCCTCATCGCGTACGCCGCCGAGTGACAGACGCACGAAATCCCGCCCTGTGGCCTTGGCCACAGACCGCGCCAGAGACGTTTTGCCCACGCCCGGAGGCCCCACAAAACAGAGAATCGGCCCCTTCAGCCCCTGGGAAAGCTTTTGCACTGCCAGGTATTCAAGGATGCGCTCTTTGGGCTTTTCAAGACCATAGTGGTCGCCGTCCAGAATATTGCGGGCCTTTTCGATATTGATATCAACCTGCTTGAGGTCATTCCACGGCAGATCGAGAATCCAGTCCACATAGTTGCGCACAACCGTATATTCGGCAGCCGAAGGCGGCATGCTGCGCAGTTTTTTGGCTTCGCCAAGGGCTTTCTGGCGCGCTTCTTCGGGCATGTCGCGCGCCTTGAGCTTTTGCTCTATCTCGTCCACCTCGGCCTGGGGGTCGTCGTCGCGCCCCATTTCCTTGTTGATGGCCTTGATCTGCTCGTTAAGGTAATACTCGCGCTGATTGCGCTCCATCTGTACCTTGACACGATTTTTAATGCGCTTTTCCACCGTGGCCAGCGCCACCTCACCGTGAAGCAGCTCATAGGCCAGCTCCAGCCGCTCGGTCACGTCGTCCATCTCCAGGGCCTGCTGCTTTTTGCGGTAGTCCACCTTGAGATTGGGGATAATGGAATCGGCCAGCGGGCCTGGCTCATGCAGCGCCATCATGGAAAGCACAGATTCCTGCGAGAGCTTCTTGTTGCCCTTGGCAAACTCTTCCAGAGCCTCATGCACTGCGCGCACAAGAGCTTCGCGCTCCTCGGGGCGGCTTTGCGCCTCGCCGCGCCGGGCCGCGCGCACAACGGCGCACTGCTCGTTTTCGTGCATGTCTTCCCAATCGGCACGATACATGCCTTCAAACAGCACCTTTATGGTGCCGTCGGGCAGGCGCAGCATCTGCAGAACCTTGCTGACCACACCCACGGGAGCCAGGTCTCCGGCTTCGGGTTTTTCCAGTTCCGGCTCGAGCTGGGCCACCAGAAAAATCTGTTTGCTGTAGCTGGCCTGAGCGGCCTCTATGGCCTTGATGGAGGCTTCACGCCCCACAAAAAGCGGCATGATGGAGCGCGGAAACATGACCACCTCACGCAGAGGCATGACGGGCAGTTCCACAAGTTTTCCAGTACCGCGTACGGATTCAGTCATAGTTTTCCCCTGAAAGGCCGCGGGCCGCATTGGCACGGCCCCATAGCTTGGGAGATTAGAGCGGATTACGGTAAAGACGGGTTACACTCTGTCGCCGCGTGCGCCACAGCGCACCGCCAGGCGGCATAAACACAGCCGGGAACATACCCCGGGGCGCATACGTCAAAAGTCCGGTACTTCTGTACCCATCTGGACCCGGCGTCCTTGCCTGCGCTGCCGGGGCATTCCGGGCAGGGGTACAGCCGCGCGACAGAATGGCCTGTAGATCGTGCAGCGCCCGACCTGTCAGAGCGGAAAAAACCCAGCCGTGCCACGATGTCATGGCATTGCGGCAGCAGGCCGCCCAAATTCCGGATTAAAATTTCCTTTTGCGCGAAGAACGGCATACGCCACGCCCCTCGAGCGCACTTCACAATATGCAGTTCCGGCAGGCACACGGCTGCCGCGGCAAACCTGTCCTGGGCCTGCGTGGTTTTGCCCGAAACTGGAAGCAAAACCACGCGAGCCACCGGATATTTCAAGAAAAAGCTGTTTCAGCGGCGAATTTTTCCGAAAGCCGCCGGAGCAGCAGCCGCTGCCCGCCCAAAACCGTCTTCAACCGTTGCGGCAAAGACAGGCAGCCAGAAGCAGGAACCATGTCACACCGCCATCCAAGCATTTTACAATAAAAATGCCCTAGGATGCCCGGTCGCCACCTGCCTGCTTTTTTTCCTGCACAAGGTTTTCGTCCGCCTCACCGAACAGGAGCACAGGTTCCTTGCCCTTTTCGATCACGGCGCGGTTGATGAGGCATTCACGCACATTGGGCATGGAGGGCAGCCTGAACATGATATCAAGCATAATGCGCTCCATCACGTTGCGCAGGCCGCGCGCGCCGGTTTTGCGCTCAATGGCCTTGGAAGCAATGGATTTGAGGGCATTGGGCGTGAAACGCAGGGTCACATTTTCAAGGCCGAACAGCTTCTGGTACTGACGCACCAGGGCATTTTTCGGCTCGGTAAGGATGCGCACCAGGTCCGCTTCGTCCAGCTCATCCACGTGGGTGATGATGGGAATACGCCCCACAAATTCGGGAATCAGGCCGAATTTGACCAGGTCCTGAGGATGTATCCTGTCCAGCAGTTCGCCCAGGGGCAGTTCCTTGCTGGAGCGGACTTTGGCCCCGAAGCCCATAGCCCCGCCGCTCATGCGCGATTCCACAATCTTGTCCAGGCCCACAAAGGCTCCGCCTACGATAAACAGGATATTCCGCGTATCCATGCGGATAAATTCCTGCTGCGGGTGCTTGCGCCCGCCCTTGGGAGGAATGTTGGCCTCGGTGCCTTCAATGATTTTCAGCAGGGCCTGCTGCACGCCTTCGCCCGACACGTCGCGCGTAATGGAGGGGCCGTCGCCCTTGCGGGAAATCTTGTCGATTTCGTCCACGTAGATGATACCCTTGCTGGCGGCTTCAAGGTCATAGTCGGCATTCTGCAGCAGCTGGACCAGAATGTTTTCCACATCCTCGCCCACATAACCCGCCTCTGTAAGGGTGGTGGCGTCGGCTATGGCAAAGGGTACGCGCAGCACACGGGCCAGAGTTTTTGCCAGCAGCGTTTTGCCGCTGCCCGAAGGCCCCACCAGCAGGATATTGCTTTTTTCCAGTTCCACGTCGTCGCCCAGGGCGTCGGCATAGAACACGCGTTTATAGTGATTGTGCACGGCCACGGAAAGAATTTTCTTGGCTTCGTGCTGCCCTATGACGTACTGGTCGAGCCTGTCCTTGATTTCCTGAGGCGAGAGCAGCGGCCCGTCGTCCTCGGTAACTTCCATCTGGTCGCGCACAATGATGTCGTTGCAGGCCTTGACGCATTTGTCGCAAATGCTCGCGCCGTCCTGCACGATGAGGTTGCGCACCTCCAGTTCGCTGCGCCCGCAGAAGGAGCAGCTCAAAGGTTCGCTGACCTTGTTCTTATCGTTCTTGGCCATGATTATTCGCTCTTTTCCTGAGCCATGTCCTGGCGCGAAACCAGTACGCGGTCGATAATGCCCAGGTCTTTGGCTTCTTCAGGAGTCAAAAAGTTATCGCGTTCGGTCGCCTTGACAATATCCTTGTAAGGACGACCGGTATTTTCGGCAAGTATGCGGTTGAGGCGCTCTTTGAGCCGCAGCACCTCTTTGGCATGAATCTCTATATCAGTGGCCTGCCCCTGATACCCGGCCGAAGGCTGGTGAATCATGATCTGGCTGTTGGGCAGGGCGTAGCGCAGCCCCGGTTTGCCCGCGGCCAGCAAAAAAGCGCCCATGCTGGCAGCACGCCCCATGCACACCGTGGAAACAGGCGCGGAAATGAAGCGCAGGGTGTCATAGATGGCAAGACCAGCGGTAACCGAGCCGCCGGGCGAGTTGATATAGAGAGAAATTTCCTTTTCCGGATCCTGCGATTCAAGAAAAAGCAGCTGGGCGCAGATCAGCGAGGCCACGGTGTCGTTGACCTCGGACCCCAGCAGAACGATGCGGTCCTTGAGCAGGCGCGAATAGATATCGTAGGCGCGTTCGGAACGGCCGGTGGTTTCAATAACCATAGGTATAAGCGACATGAAAGCCTCACTGACATGGCCCGGGGGCCGATATATGCGGCATCGAGCCGCGAAAAAAGCAAAAGGCGGCCCAGAGGCCGCCTTCCCTGATTATTATTTGCTTTCCTGAGCGCTGGCGGATGCGCCCGGCGCGGCATCGGCCTCTGCTCCGGTTTCGGGAGCTTTTGGCTCCACTTCCTTGACATTGGCCTTGGCGTAGATGAGATCCATGGCCTTGTCCGCCAGCATGCGGTCGCGCAGCACAAAGATCATGCCCGAGCGCTCATACTGTTCGCGCAGGGCCTTGAAGTCTTCACCGGTGCGCATGGCAAGCTGGTAAATCTGCGTGGTAACTTCGTGGTCGGTAACGTCCAGACCTTCTTTTTTGGCAACAGAAAGCAGCAGCACCTGGGCGCGGGCCAGTTCGTCAGCCTGGGGCTGCATGTCCTTGCGCAGGTCTTCCATGCTTTTGCCGAGGCTTTCGAGGCTGCGGCCCTGACGTTCCAGGCGGCCGGCCATGTCGGCCAACAGCGTGTTCATCTGGGTTTCCACCAGGCTCGGGGGCAGCTCAAATGCAACCATCTTGAGCAGGCCGTCCAGCAGGCTCTTCTGGGCCGCGCTCCTGTTCAGGCCGGTGCGGCTTTCAGTGTAGCTCTTGGTGATGGCTTCTTTCAGCTTTTCAACGCTTTCAAGGCCAAGGCTCTTGGCCAGTTCATCGTCAAGCGCGGGCAGCTTGCGCTCCTTGATGGCATGCACCTTGACCTTCATGGTCACGGTCTTGCCAGCCAGATCCTTGGCAATGAAGTCTTCGGGAAAGTGAATCTCGCCCTCACCTTCTTCGCCATAAGGAATGGTCTTGACCAGAGCTTCAAAATCTTCCAGAGCCTGGCGCTCGCCCAGGGCCAGATCAAAGGATTCGGCCTTGACGCCTTCCACGGGTTCGCCGTTTTCAAAAGCGGCAAAGTCAACGGTGGCTATCTGACCATCCACAGCGGGGCCTTTGCCCTCCACGGGCACAAGCTGGGCGCGGTCGCGCAGGATGCGGTCGAGCACTTCCTGCACTTCTTTTTCGTCCACCACAACTTTTTCCTGCTCCACATCCATACCTTCGTAAGGGGGCAGATCAAACGTGGGCAGCACTTCAAATTCGATGGTATAGGCAAAGCCCTTGCCGCGCTCGAAAGCGTCGGGCGTGTCTACATCAAGACCGGCCAGCGGCATGACGTCGAGCTTCTGCATCACGTCATTGATGTGCACGTTGATGAGGTCCTGACGGGCTTCTTCGTAAATCTTGTCGCGAAAGCGCTGCTCGATGACCGAGGCCGGAACCTTGCCCTTGCGGAAACCGTCAACCTGTACGGAAGTCTTGTACAGGGCGATCGTGCCCATGATGGAAGCTTCAACTTCCTGGGGTTCCGTAGTGATGACGACTTTTTTTCTGACCGGCGAAATGTCTTCAGCGCTATATTCCACGAGGGACTCCTTTTCTGGGTGGGCGTGATGGTGCGAGAGGGGGGAGTTGAACCCCCATACCTATGGTGCTGGATTCTAAGTCCAGTGCGTCTACCAATTCCGCCACTCTCGCAAAGCGTGTTTCCATAGCACACTTGCTCTCGGCCCGCAAGCGGCGTCCGGCCACGTCGGCTGTGAAAAACCGGGCGGCGGAGCATGCGGAAACAATGGCGGAGACGCAACTTCCTTAAGATAATACTTCCAGGCCTTATGGCAAGCCGGAGGCATAAAAAAACAGCAATACCCCCTATAGCATGTTACCTTTGCGAATACACACCCTCAAAGGCTGGGACACGCCTGCCCGGTCTTGACCGCACAGGCAGGTTACGCTTGTGCCCCCCACGGCGGACGCCTGCTTGCGCGGCGGCCGGAGCGTTTTCAAGGTAAAAATCTCTGGCCCATGCACCCGGCAACGGGGCAAAGGCCCCAAATACGCCGTTACCGACGACGTGGCAAAAGCATGAAAACATCGTGCGGATATCTGTTGTCCGAAACATATCAGCGCAGTACCAGTGCCTTGCCGTCCGGCCTAGGCTCTGCAACCTCGCCCACAAGACAGGCAAGGTCACCGCCGACATGCAGCAGGGCGCACGCCTCATCCACCTGATCCGGAGGCACGGCAAGCAGCAGCCCCCCCGACGTCTGGGCATCAAAGGCCAGACTTTCCAGCGCTTCATCCACGCCTTTCTCCACCAGGGAAGAACAGGCGCAATGCTTGCGGTTAAGGTGGCTGCCAGCCGGAATAAGGCCGTCGCGCGCATACTCCAGGGCACGCGGCATGAGCGGCAAGGCTTCGGTTTCAAAAACCACACACACGCCGGACGCCAGCGCCATCTCGAGGGCGTGGCCCCCCAAGCCGAAGCCGGTAATATCCGTGGCCGCAGCAAGCCTGAGCGTACGAATGACCGCACCGCCCACACTGTTAAGGCGTGAACACCAGCGTATAAGCTCCGCTTCGCTTTGGTCCGCGCCGTCCCACCCGGCCTTGACCCCGGTAGCCAGTACACCTGTACCCAGCGGCTTCGTCAGCAGAAGCTTTTGCCCGGGCTGCAGGCCGTCATTACGCGCCATGTGATCCGGATCAATAATGCCTGTGACGGCAAGGCCGTACTTCAGCTCTTCGTCCTGAACCGTATGGCCTCCGGCCAGCACGGCTCCGGCCTCATTCATGGCCTCAAGACCGCCACGAAGGATGCTTGCAAGAATGCCGTCAGGGTCCTCTTCGGCCAGAGCCTGCGGAAAAAAAGCAACGTTCATGGCACTCCACGGCTCACCGCCCATGGCGTACACGTCTGAAAGCGCATTGGCCGCAGCTATACGGCCAAAGTGAAAGCCGTCATTAACAATGGGCGCAAGTATATCTACGGTCTGCACAATGGCGCGACCGGGCGGCACGGTAAGCACCACCGCATCTTCATTGCGGGCGCGGCCTGCCAGCACACGGGCTTCGAGATCCGGCCGGGTGCCTAGCGGCAGTCCATGCAAAAGCCGCTCCAGGGCCCCTGGAGCAAGTTTTGCGGCTCAGCCGGCAGCGCGAGCTTTTTCCAGAAGCTTCATGCGCGTCTCCTTGCGTAAATTTGCTGTTGTAGTATGCGCTCTTCCGGCACAAAGGTCAAAACAGCCAGCAGGGCCGCTATTGCCGCCCCGCCCAGGCGGGTCACAGCAGGCAGTGACTGCTCGCCACCCGTTTCTGCCTCAAGCATACATGCCGCGCCAATGCCGCCCTTTCGCTGGCTGCCCGGCTGTACGGGGCATAGTGGCAGCCACGGAACACGTGTAACTCAAACATGCCGCATGGGTGCAAGCAGGCATGTGCCTGTGCGGTCGTTGTCCGAAAGGTTTTACGCCGAAGGCGCCACCAGTGAGTTGTGCTATTGTGCGCCTTTAACATTTTGAGAATATATATTATCAAAGGTAAGGGATTCCAGATCCGGCACGGTCCGCCCCCTCCTGTATCTCTTGGATATGCTGAAAAATGAACAATTCATCCATAACAACAGCAAATTATACGAGAATAAAGTTACATCACAAAAATTCGTCCCGACACCACGGTCAAATATTTTATATGGAGAAAGTATAATGAATATCAATGCACAGACCATTCTTGTCACAGGCGCCAACGGCGGCATTGGCAAGGCGCTGATCAACGCCTTTCTGGCAGCCGGAGCCAAAAAGATTTACGCCTGCGCCCGCGATACGGCATCACTGGAGCACTTGCGGAATAACGAAAAAATCCTACCTGTCCAGCTCGATATCTCCAGGCCCGCCGCCATTGAAAATGTCGTTGCCGCATGCGGCGACACTACTATCCTGGTGAACAATGCGGGTATGGGCGGCAGCGGCCTGCTCGGCGCCCCCCAGGCGGCGCGGGCCGAAATGGAGGTCAACTACTTCGGCACACTGGCCATGTGCTCTGCTTTCGCGCCGGTTCTGGGCAACAATGGCGGCGGTTGCATAGTAAACATCATTTCTGTCATCGGCCTGGTAAATATGCCCTCCATCGGCACCTACTGCGCCTCAAAGGCAGCCCTGCATTCGCTTACCCAGGGGCTGCGCGGTGTACTGGCCGGACAAAAAACGACTGTCATCGGCGTATACCCGGGGCCTGTCGATACACGCATGACTGACGGTCTTGAAATGCCCAAGGCCCGCCCTGAAGCTGTCGCGCTGGAAATTCTCGAAGGCATGAAAAACGGCACCGAGGACATCTACCCTGATGCGTTTGCCAAGAGCATTCAGAAAGGCCTCGCCGCTGATCCCAAAAAAGTGGAGCGGGAACTGTCGGAATACTAGAGCGATTAACGCTTCAGATGATTGCTTAACGGTCGGCAAATCCGCCTTGCAAGGATTTGTCTTCAACTCCTTGTAGAGCATGTGGCACTTGCAATAGCTCATATCCACAATTCATGGAAAAATTCTTGGGCATCGCCTGCGCAAAACGGACACGTGCGCTGGCGATGCCATTTCTTAATGCGGTATATGGTCGTTCTTCCATGCCTTGCAATAACTGCCTACCCTTGTTCCCAATATCCTTGATGAAATTCAAGGCAGGCCATACGCGGCAAATACAAAAACTCCACGCCACTGTTTTTAATATCCGACAACTGTAGTGCAGGTAGAGTAATCTCCCTTGAAATCGTCTCCGGCTTATGCCCGAAAAGGTATAAGCCGGCGGACTGCACCATTTTGCGGGTAGTTTCCAGATCCAGCCTGACCTTGCTGGGGCATTGCGCTACGCGAAAGGAGACCATCAGGCGACGAGAAGAGGCTCCGGAGCATACGCTGCGCACCCATCGCACAGCAGCCATCTGAAAACGCTGAAAATATCCAGAAGGAGTACAAGGAGGCCCTGGAGGAGGTGCAACCCTGGCAGGCCCCATTGCCGCCACCACACAGGCGAACCAGATGAAGATCATGGGAGCATTTCAAGTGGTGGTTGCTGTAGTAGGTTTTTACTTACAAAAAAAGGGCGCCGTAGCGCCCTTTCATATCAATAACCTTAAACCCGTGAAGAATCTTCGCCTACCGGCTTAGTTTTCTTCCTTGGCAGCTTCAGCGTCAGCTTCGTCAGCCTTGGGCTTGCGGGTACGTTTGGGTTTGGCCGGAGCTTCTTCAGCAGCGGGCTTGGCTTCCTTGACGGGAGCGGCCTTGGCGGCTTTGGGGGCTTCGGCGGCAGCGGTTTCACTGCTGCGGCTCAGTTCAATGATCGCCATGGGGGCGTTATCGCCCTTGCGAGGCATGGCCATCTTGAGAATACGGGTGTAGCCGCCGGGTACACCGGCGAAGACAGGGCCGATCTCGTCAAAAAGACGCTTGACCAGGGCATGATCGTTAAGCACACGGTAGGCCTGACGGCGAGCGTGCAGGTCGTTGCGCTTGGCAAGGGTAATCAGAGGCTCCACAACCCGGCGAAGCTCCTTGGCCTTGATTTCCGTGGTGCGGATTTTGCCGTGGATCAGCAGCGCCTTGGCGAGATTGTGCAACATGGCCTTACGGTGCGCAGGGGTACGCGAGAATTTCCTGCCGGAATTGCTATGCCTCATTTTGCTGCTTCCTTTTCCATTCCTGATATTTTTTGTCGAAGGAGTCGACCTTCATGCCGAAGTCAAGCCCCATGCCCAAAAGCACACCCTTAATTTCGTCCAGCGATTTGCGGCCGAAATTCTTGGTCTTGAGCATCTCGGCTTCAGTACGCTGCACCAGTTCACCCACAAGGCCGATATTGGCGCTGCGCAGGCAGTTGGTGGCACGAACGGAAAGCTCAAGATCGTCAATGCTTTTGAACAGATGTTCGTTCACTTCTCCGCTTTCGCCGCTGCCGTTGCGCATGTCGCCGGATACACGTTCATCAAAGTTGATGAATACGGATATCTGATCCTTGATGATCTTGGCGCTGTAAGCAATGGCATCTTCAGGCGTCAGCGAGCCGTCGGTCCACACTTCAAGCAGAAGACGGTCATAGTTGGTCATCTGGCCCACGCGGGCCTGTTCCACCGTATAGGCGACCTTGCGCACCGGGGAAAAGCTGGAATCCAGCTTGATGAGGCCGATTTCATCGGCCAGGCCCTCGTGCATGTCGGCGGGCACATAGCCCTTGCCCATGCGGACCTCCAACTCCATCTCCAGCACCACGTCTTCGGTAAGAGTGGCGATGTGCAGATCAGGGTTAAGCACTTCAACGTGCTGATTGGCCACAATGTCGGCCGCCGTCACCGGTCCCTTGCGCTCAACGCGCAGGGTCAGACGCTGGGGTTCTTCCGTATCCATGCGCAGTCGAACCTGCTTGATGTTCAGGATGACATCAGTGATGTCTTCCAGCACGCCATGGATGGTGGTGAACTCGTGCTGTACGCCGATGATTTTCACCGACACAAAGGCCGCCCCCTGAAGGGAGGCCAGAAGGACGCGCCGCATGGCATTGCCGATGGTGGTGCCGTAGCCCCGCTCCAAAGGCTCGCAGACAAACTTGCCGTGCGTGCCGCTGGCCGTCTCTTCTTCGCGCAAAATCTGGTCGGGCTTGACAAGCTCGGACCAATTGCGCGCATTGATAAGGCGTTCGCCCTGTTTGATAAGCATGCGAACCCCCGGTTATTTCGAGTAAAGTTCGACGATAAGCTGCTCGTTGACGGGGAACTGGATGTCGTCACGCTGCGGCATTGCCTTGACAGTACCCTTGAAAGCGGCGCCGTCGGCTTCCAGCCAGGCGGGGCAGCCGCGGCGGGCGATAACTTCCTGAGCTTCAGCGAGCACGGGAATCTTACGATTCTTTTCAGGCACTTCGATGGTATCGCCCAGACGCACCTGCAAGGAAGGAATGTTCACCTTGCGGCCGTTGAGGGTGAAAACACCGTGACGCACGAGCTGGCGGGCCTGGTTGCGCGAGTTAGCGAAACCAAGGCGGTAAACCACGTTGTCCAGGCGGCGTTCAAGAATGACGAGCAGGTTGGTACCGGTAACGCCCTTCTGCATGTCGGCTTTAACAAAGTAGCCGTGGAACTGGCGCTCCAGAATGCCGTAAATACGGCGGGTCTTCTGCTTCTCCCTCAACTGCACCGCGTATTCGCTCACCTTTTTGCGGGCGCGGCCATGCTGGCCGGGGGCATAGGGGCGGCGATCATAGGCGCATTTGTCGGTAAAGCAACGGTCGCCCTTCAAAAAGAGCTTGCAGCCCTCGCGACGACACATGCGGCACTTGGCTTCAGTATATTTTGCCATTTATCAATACCTCTTACGTTACGGACTCTGCCGGGGCAGGCCGGTTAGACGCGGCGGCGCTTGGGCGGCCGGCAACCGTTGTGCGGAATGGGCGTGACATCACGAATGAAGGCAACCTTCATGCCGGCGGCCGAAATGGCGCGCATGGCAGCTTCACGGCCGGAACCGGGACCCTGCACATAGATGCCGACAGTGCGCATGCCGTTGTCCTGTGCCTTGCGGGCGGCTGTTTCGGCAGCCACCTGAGCGGCGAAAGGCGTAGACTTGCGCGACCCCTTGAAGCCGCTCTGGCCCGAAGAGGCCCAGGAAACAGCGTTTCCGCGCGTATCCGTAAAAGTAATAATGGTATTATTAAACGAAGCCTGGATGTGGGCAATGCCCACCGGCACGCTTTTCTTTTCCTTTTTCTTGACCACTTTTTTGGGTCTGGCCATAACTATCCCTCTGGATGGAGCTTGTCAGATTTATGCTCCGCGCGCGGCGGAAAATCCGTTCGTCCTCACGGCAGCACGAATGCTGCGTCCGCTTTACAAACTGCGACAAGCGCAGCCGCACGCCCTACTTCTTTTTGCCCACGGCTCCGCGACGGGGACCCTTGCGGGTACGCGCGTTGGTATGGGTGCGCTGGCCATGCACGGGCAGGCCGCGACGGTGACGAAGGCCACGGTAGCAGCCAATGTCCATAAGGCGCTTAATATTGCTGGATACTTCACGGCGAAGATCGCCTTCCACCTTGTAGTGCTGCTCGAGTTCCTTACGGATCTCGTTCACTTCGTCAGCAGAGAGATCGTCGATACTACGCTCCCAGTTGACGCCGGTGGTGTCCAGAATTTTCATGGCCGTGGTGCGGCCGATGCCATAAATATAGGTGAGCGCAATGTCCACCCTTTTGCCGCGAGGCAAATCAACACCTGCTATTCTCGCCACAATACGTCTCCTGCCCTAGCCCTGGCGCTGCTTGTGCCGGGGGTTTTCGCAGATAACTCGAAGCACTCCCTTGCGCCGGATAACCTTACACTTGGGGCATATTTTCTTGACGGAAGGTCTTACTTTCATTCCATTTCTCCAATAAGAGCCTTTGCTTTGACAGATAAAGTCTCCGGCAACCGGCCATTAACCGCACAAACGGCTCGACCGACGCCCACAAAAAAAATAGGGCGTGAACGAAAGTCTTTATCCGGCTTTATCTGTTCTGTCAACCTTCAATGGTGTGCCGGTTGAGTCCACGATCCGAGATGCTGAGGATTTGCGGCCCGGACGGCGTTATGGCCACACTGTGTTCAAAGTGTGCGGCCCACTGGCCGTCGCGCGTCACCGCTGTCCACTGGTCGTCAAGGACGTCGACCTCATACGTGCCCATGGTCACCATAGGTTCTATGGCTATGACCATACCGTTTTGCAGGGTCAGACCGCGCATGCCGGGCCTGAAGTTGGGCACTTCGGGCTTTTCATGCATCTTGGCGCCAACGCCGTGTCCCACAAAACGCCGAACCACGCCGAAACCGGCGGCTTCCACATAATCCTGCACTGCAGCGCCGATGCTGTACACATCATTGCCTGCCCGTGCCTGCTCAATGCCAACGTAGAGGCTTTCCTCGGTAATTCGCATGAGCCTGCGGGCTTCGTCGCTCACCTTTCCCACGGGAAAGGTACGTGCGGCGTCACCCACAAAGCCTTCATAGACCACGCCCATATCCACACTGACGATGTCCCCTTCCTCAAGCAGCCGCGTGGAGGGAAAACCGTGCACCACCTGTTCGTTGACCGAGCAGCACAGTGCAAAAGGATAGCCACAGTAGCCCAAAAAGGCCGGTTTGACCTTGTAATCAGCACACATATCGCGCGCCAACTCTTCAAGACGCATGGTTGCAAGGCCTGGGGCCACCATGTCGCCCACTGCATCAAGAACGTTGGCGACCATACGGTTGGCTTCGCGCAGGCAGCCTATTTCACGCTCGTTCTTGATGTACGCGCCCTGATATTTTTTCATACTACCAATCACCCGTTGTTTTACAGCCGGCCGCTTTTGCGCGCCTTTGCCATAAGACCCTGGTACTGGCTGGAGATCATATGCGACTCCACCTGATTCATAAAGTCCATGGCCACACCCACGAGGATCAGCAGGCTCGTGCCGCCAAAAAAGAACGGCACGTTAAAGTTGCTGATGAGCAGCATGGGCAAAAGGCAGACCAATGAAATGTAGGTGGCCCCCGAAAGGGTCAACCGTGTAAGCACCGTGTCGACATATTCCTGCGTCTTGTCGCCAGGACGTATGCCGGGGATGAACCCGCCGTTCTTCTTGAGATTCTCGGCCATATCCTTGGGATCAAAGATAATGGCCGTATAGAAGTAGCAGAAGAAGAACATGAGGCCCACGTACAGCACGTTGTAGGCTACACCGTGAGGCGAAAACAGTTCCGCCGCATGCTTCACGTATTCGTTGCTGGAAAACTGGCCGATGGTGGCCGGAAACAGCAGGAGCGAAGAAGCGAAGATGGGGGGAATAACGCCAGCGGTGTTGAGACGCAAGGGCAGGTGGGAGTTCTGCCCACCGTACATCTTGCGGCCCACCTGACGCTTGGCGTAGCTGATGGGTATGCGCCGTTGCGCCCTTTCAACAAAGACGATGGCCACAAGCACCGCAGCCATGAAAACCAGAATGACGGCAGCCATGAAAATGCTCATGTCGCCGGCCTGGATCAACGCCACGGACTGAATGAGGCCACGCGGAATGCCGACCACGATGCCGCAGAAAATGATGAGTGAGATGCCGTTGCCTATGCCGCGTTCGGTGATCTGTTCACCCAGCCACATGACCAGTACCGAACCAGCGGTAAAGGTGGCCATGGTGACCATGCGGAACTGCCAGCCGGGATTGAGCACGATGGACGTTCCCGCGGGGCTGGTCATATTCTCAAGGCCCACAGCGATTCCGAGTCCCTGCACCAGAGCGATGAGCACGGTAAGGTAGCGGGTGTACTGGGTGAGCTTGCGCCGCCCGGCCTGCCCTTCTTCCTTGGCCATGCGTTTCACGTCAGGACTGATGACCTGGAGCAGCTGCATGATGATGCTGCCCGAGATATACGGCATGACGCCCAGGGCAAAGACGGAAACGTTGGACAGTCCGCCGCCGGAGAACATGTCAAAAAGGCTGAACAGCGTCCCCTGCATGCTTTTGAAAAAAGATGCCAGAGCGGCGGCGTCCACACCCGGAATGGGCACATGCACACCGATACGGTAGCAGCACAAAATCAGGAAGGTCCAGCCAAGCCGCTTAACCAGCGAAGGCTGCCCCGCCATAGTATTTGCCGTTCCTACTGCCATGTAAGACTCTTTGCGTTTGTGCGCCAGTAGCGCAGTATGTGCATAGCCCCACTGCCTTCCCCACAAGGGAAGCAATGAGGCAGATGCCAGGCATTGACAGGGTCACGACCCTGAAAACCGCAGAGCCGACGCGCGGCCGGACACAGGGGTTTTCGCCTTTCCGCGCGGCTTTCGCCGACTGCGGAACAAACCGGCCGGTCATGAAACCGGCCGGTTTGACGTCAACAGTTATTCCGCGGGAGCCGCTTCAAGCTCGCTCACTTCGCCGCCAGCGTTGCGGATTTTGTCCGCAGCGCCCTGGCTGAACTTGTGAGCCTCGACCTTGAAAGCGCCCTTGACTTCACCGCGTGAAAGAATCTTCACGGGGGAGCCCATGCGGGCCAGGCCGCGGGCGTAGATGTCGTCAAGCGTGATGTCTTTCTTGCCTTCAAAGGCTTCAAGCAGGCGGTCAAGATTGATCACGTTGTAGGTAACCTTGAACGGAGCATTCTTGAAGCCGTGCTTGGGCAGACGGCGTTGCAGGGGCATCTGGCCGCCTTCGAAGCCAGGAGCCACACCGCCACCGGCACGGGCATTCTGACCTTTGTGGCCTTTGCCCGCCGTGCAACCCAGACCGGAACCAGAGCCACGGCCCACGCGACGGCGGGTCTTGCGCTCTTCCGGAAAAGGAAAGAGATTGTGCAGTTGCATGGTATATGTCCTCCGACCGTTAATCGATAACGGTCACCATATGCGTAACTTTGGCGATGATGCCCCGGATGGCCGGGGTGTCCTTGAACGTCTTGACCATCTCGCGGCGCTTGAGGCCAAGGGAGTCCAGCAGCCTGCGTTGCGCGGGCGTGGTGCCGATGCGCGAACGCACGAGTTTAACCTTGATTTCTGCCATGACTACTTCCTCGGAGCTTCGAGCTTTTTGCCGCGCAGGGCCGAAACATCATCGGCGCTGCGCAGGGCGACAAGACCCTGCATGGTGGCGCGAAGCACGTTGTGCGGGTTGTTGGTGCCAATGGCCTTGGCAAGCACGTCGCGCACGCCGGCCGCTTCCATGATGGCGCGCACAGCGCCACCGGCGATGATGCCGGTACCTTCGGAGGCGGGCTTGAGCATGACACGTCCGGCGCCGAAGCGGCCCAGAATTTCATAGGGCAGCGTGCCGTCCACAAGGGCAACCTGTACACGGTTCTTGCGAGCGCGTTCGGTCGCCTTGCGCAGGGCTTCGGGCACTTCCTGGGCTTTGCCGAGGCCGAAGCCCACGCCGCCCTTGCCGTCGCCTACCACCACAAGGGCGCTGAAGCTGAAGCGACGGCCACCCTTAACCACTTTTGCCACGCGGTTGAGGGAAACGATCTTTTCGATTTCGCCCAACTCGTTCTGCTGAGTTTCGGTATTTTCCTGACGCATATTAGAACTCCAGGCCGCCTTCGCGGGCGCCATCGGCTACGGCTTTGACGCGACCGTGATAAAGATACCCGTTGCGATCGAATACCACCTTGCTGATATTCTTCTCCTTGGCCATGCGGGCAATCTCCATGCCCACCTTTTCTGCGCCGCTTTTGTTGCAGTGCATACCAGCTTCGCTCTTGGCAAGCGAAAGCGTGGAGGTGGCCACCAGGGTGGCGCCGTCCAGATCGTCAACGATCTGGGCATAGACATGCAGGTTGGACCTGTAAATAACCAGACGCGGGCGCTCGGAGGTACCGCTGATCTTTTTGCGAATGCGGACCTTGCGGCGCTGCCGCGATTCATTCTTGCTGTAATTCATGACGCGCCCCCTACTTCTTGCCGCCGGACTTACCGACCTTGCGGCGGATAGTCTCGGTGGTGTACTTGATACCCTTGCCCTTGTAGGGTTCGGGCTTGCGGATGCGGCGGATCCTGGCGGCCATTTCGCCCACCAGTTCCTTGTCAATTCCGCTGATGGTCAGCACCTGGCCTTCCACAGCAGCCTTGAGGCCTTCGGGCAGTTCCACCAGCACAGGATGGGAGTAACCCACCTGAAGCTCGATGATAGTGCCTTTCACCGCCACGCGGTAACCAACGCCGATGACTTCCAGAGCCTTGGAAAAGCCCTTGGTGACGCCGTCGATGCAGTTGGAAAGCAGGGTACGGCGCAAGCCGTGCTGGGCGCGGGTAACGCGGTCATCTTCAATGCGGCTCAAGGTCACGTGGCCATCGGCCTGTTCGTACTTGAGCAGGGAGCAGACAGGGGTGCTCAGCGAGCCCTTGGGGCCTTTCACTTCCACAACATCCGCTCCGATCTTGACTTCAACGCCATTGGGAACGGGAATGGGCAGTTTACCTATTCTGGACATGCTCGCACCGCCTACCAGATTTCACACAGAAGTTCGCCGCCCACCTTCTTGTCATGGGCAGTCATACCGTCCAGCACACCGCTGGACGTGGACAAAATGCAGATGCCGAGGCCGTTCTGTACACGGGGGATCTTGTGAGCGCCCACGTACACCCGGCGACCGGGCGTGCTGATGCGCTTGAGGCCGCTGATGACGGCCTTGCCCTTCAGGTACTTCAAAGTGATGGTAATGTTACTGTCGGCCACGGCCACGTCTTCGACGTAACCTTCCTGCTTGAGGATGGCGGCTAACGCTTCCTTCATCTTCGAGCGCGGCACATTTACTTCCTTGTGCAGGGCCAAATGTGCGTTGCGGATACGGGTCAGCATATCCGCAATGGGATCTGTCAACATCGAAAGCTCCTGAGAGTTTGGACGCGGGGTTGACGGCCCAATGCCGCCACTTCCCGCAGGCGCGCAAAAACGCGCCATCCGGGCGCTTGCGCGCCCGGAAATTTACCAGCTCGACTTGCGTACGCCGGGCAGCTCGCCACGAAGGGCCATATTGCGGAAGCAGATACGGCAGATGCCGAACTGACGCAGAAAGGCCCGGGGCCGGCCGCAAAGCGGGCAGCGATTGTAAGCGCGAGCGCTGAACTTGGGCTTGCGCTTAGCCTTTACTTCCAAAGAAGTACGGGACATAGCTTAACTCCTACTTGCGGAACGGCATGCCCAACTGGTCAAGAAGGAACTTGCCTTCCTTGTCCGTGGACGCCGTGGTGACAATGGTGATGTTCATGCCCTTGGGATTTTCCACACGATCCGCCTCAAGTTCGGGGAAGATGGTGTGTTCCTTGATGCCCAGGGTGAAGTTGCCGCGTCCATCGAACCCACGGTCAGGAATGCCGCGAAAGTCGCGCACACGGGGCAGTGCGAAGTTCATGAGCTTGTCAAGAAAGTCCCACATGCGTTCCTTGCGCAGGGTAACGCGGGCGCCGATGGGCATGCCTTCGCGCAGCTTGAACGCAGCGATGGATTTTTTGGCGCGAGTCACCACGGCCTTCTGGCCGGCAATGGCTGAAAGTTCAGCCACAGCCTCTTCCATCAGCTTATTGTTCTGGCTGGCGGCGCCAAGGCCGATGTTCAGAGAGATTTTTTCAATCCCGGGAAGTTGCATGGAAGAGGAGTAGCTAAACTCCTTCTGCATTACCGGAACTACCTTCTCTCTATATATCTTTTCAAGGCGTGTCATCGTATCACCTTATTCCATGACTTCGTTGCACTTTTTGCAGAAGCGCACTTTCTTTTCCTTGCCCTCAGACTCGATGGTCTTGTAACCCACGCGGGTGGCTTTGCCACAAGCGGAGCAGACAACCATGACGTTGGACACGTGGATGGGCATTTCCTTCTCCACGATACCACCGGGCTGCTGAGCATAGGGGTTGGGGCGCATATGGCGCTTGACCATGTTGGTCTTTTCCACCAGCACGCGATCCTTCTTACGCAGGATCTTGAGCACCTTGCCGATTTTGCCCGCGTCTTTGCCGGCGATTACCATCACCTTGTCGTCCTTGCGGATACGATACATTTTCATGACGGTCTCCTACAGCACTTCCGGGGCCAGCGAAATAATTTTCATAAAGTTCATGGCGCGCAGCTCACGGGCCACGGGGCCGAAGATGCGGGTGCCAAGAGGCTCGCCCTGGCTGGAAAGCAGCACAGCGGCATTGCCGTCGAACTTGATATAGCTGCCGTCCATGCGACGCACTTCTTTGGCGGTGCGCACGATAACAGCCTTCATCACGTCGCCCTTCTTCACTTTGCTATGTGGTATGGCTTCCTTAATGGAAACCACTACAATGTCGCCGACCGAGGCGTAGCGGCGGTGTGAACCGCCCAGCACCTTGATGCAGGCAACCTTTTTGGCGCCGGAATTGTCGGCGACCTGAAGCGTGGATTCTACCTGGATCATGGTCCTACCCTACACGGCTTTTTCAATGATGGAGACCAGATGCCAGCGCTTGTTGCGCGAAAGCGGACGGAACTCCACAATCTTGACCTTATCGCCCATACCGCATTCGTTCATGGGATCATGAGCCGTGAACTTCTTGCGGCGCCTCACATACTTCTTGAGCAGAGGGTGCTTGACCAGGGTCTCAACGCGCACGACAATGGTCTTGTCGTTCTTGTCGCTCACCACTATGCCGGTCAGCGTCCTGCCCTTACGATCTTCCAGAGCTTGCATTTTAGGCCCTCTGTTCCTTTTCGTTCAGTACAGTCTCGATGCGCGCCACATGCTTGCGCATGGCCTTCAGCTCGGAAGTCTTTTCAAGCTGCGCAGCGGCGTGCTTGAAGCGGGCGGACATCAGTTCCTGGCGCTGCTCGACCAGCTTGCCGCGCAGTTCTTCGACGCTCATGGCGCGAAGGTCGGCGGCAGCGGGCCGGACGCTCTTTTCAATTTTTTTCTTGGCAGCCATTTAGATGCCCTCCCTCACCACGATGACGGTCTTGACGGGCAGCTTGTGCGCGGCGCGGGTGAGCGCTTCGCGGGCAAGGTCAAGGCTGACGCCCTTGATTTCATACAGCACGCGGCCGGGTTTCACCGGAGCGCACCAGCCCACCGGGGCGCCCTTACCGGAACCCTGACGGGTTTCAAGGGGCTTGGCGGTCACAGGGCGGTCGGGGAACACGCGGATCCAAACCTTACCACCGCGCTTGATGTGGCGCATCATGGCGATACGCGCAGCTTCAATCTGCTGGCTGGTAAGCTGTCCGTGCTGCACGGCCTTCAAACCAATGTCGCCAAAGGCAACGGTCGCACCGCGTGTGGCCAGGCCGCGGAGGCGGCCCTTCTGCCATTTGCGGAATTTTACTTTTTTAGGCGCAAGCATTACTGATCAACCTCTTTGTCAAGGATTTCACCCTTGTATATCCACACCTTGACGCCAATGATGCCGTAGGTGGTGCGCGCTTCAGCAAAACCGTAGTCAATGTCGGCGCGCAGGGTCTGCAGGGGCACCCGGCCGTCGCGGTACCATTCGGTACGGGCGATTTCAGCGCCGGCCAGACGACCGGAACACGTCACCTTGATGCCTTCGCCGCCGAATTTGCGTGCCATGGACACGGTGCGCTTCATGGCGCGGCGGAAAGCCACACGGCGCTCCAGCTGCTGTGCCACGTTTTCGGCCACAAGCTGGGCGTCCACTTCAGGACGGCGGATTTCATTTACTTCAAGCGAAAACTCACGGCCAAACTTCTGACGAAGGTCGTTGCGCAGCTTTTCGATTTCCACACCCTTGCGTCCGATGACAATACCGGGGCGGGCAGTGGACAGGATAAGCCGTACCTTGCCGCCAGCACGTTCGATTTCAATCTTGGAAACGCCTGCATGATACAGGAGCTTTTTCACGAACGCGCGGATCTTGCTGTCTTCATAGACAAAGGCGGGGTAATCTTTCTTGCTGAACCAACGGGACAGCCAGTTCTTGTTATACCCAAGCCGGAACCCGAACGGATGTACTTTCTGACCCATAGCCTATTCCTGCCCTTCTGCGAGTATAACGGTGACGTGGCTCGTGCGCTTGTGAATCTTGGTCGCCCGGCCCTGGGCACGGGGCATGAAGCGCTTCCAGGTGGGGCCTTCGTTGACCACGACTTCCTTCACCACCATAGCATCCACATCAACGCCGCCCAACTGAGAGGCATTCGCCAGCGCGCTTTTCAGCACACCGTAAATAACCCCAGCGGGCTTATTGGGCGTAAAGCGCAGAAGGTTCATTGCCTCCTCCACTCCAAGGCCCTGCACGTTTTTGGCGACAAGACGGGTCTTGCGCGGCGAAACGCGCTGGAATTTCGCAATAGCTTTAGATTCCATATCGCTACCCTACTTCCTGCCGGCCTTAGCCTTTTTGTCGGCGGCATGCCCATGGTAGGTACGGGTGGGCGAGAATTCGCCCAGCTTGTGACCAACCATGTTTTCGGTGACGAACACCGGCACGAACTTTTTGCCATTATGCACCGCAAAGGTCAGTCCCACCATTTCGGGCAGGATGGTCGAGCGGCGCGACCAGGTCTTGACCACGCGCCTATCGCTGTTGGCCACGGCGGTGTCGACCTTCTTCATCAAATGACCGTCAACAAACGGCCCTTTTTTCAATGATCTCGGCATGAGCTACTCCTACTTCTGGCCGCGGCGTTTAACAATAAGCCTTGAAGAGGCCTTCTTCTTGTCGCGGGTCTTGAAACCCTTGGCGGGCATGCCCCAGGGCGACACAGGATGACGGCCACCGGAGCTTCTGCCTTCGCCACCGCCCAGGGGATGGTCGATGGGGTTCATGGCCACGCCACGGACCTTGGGACGGCGACCGAGCCAGCGGTTACGGCCAGCCTTGCCCAGCGAGATGCTTTCATGGTGCACGTTGCCCACCTGGCCCACAGTGGCCACGCAGGCCACGAGAACCTTGCGGACTTCACCGGAGGGCAGGCGCAGCAGAGCGTGCTTGCCTTCCTTGGCGACGAGCTGCGCGTAGGTGCCCGCGGCGCGGCAGAGCTGTCCGCCCTTGCCGGGGTACAGTTCGATGTTGTGGATGACGGTACCCACGGGGATGCGCTGCATGGGCAGGGCATTGCCGGGGATGATGTCGGCCACCACACCGTTGCGCTCGTTGACGCCGGACATGACCACATCGCCCTGCTTCAGGCCCACGGGAGCCAGAATGTACCGCTTTTCGCCATCTGTGTAGTGCAGAAGGGCAATGCGGGCGGAACGGTTGGGATCATACTCAATGTGAGCAACACGGGCTTCAATGCCGGTTTTATCGCGCTTGAAGTCAATGATGCGGTACAGACGCTTCACGCCACCGCCACGACGGCGGCTGGTGACTCGGCCCAAGTTATTGCGGCCGGCCTTCTTGGTCAGACCGACAGTAAGGGACTTCTCAGGGCGCGTCCGGGTGATTTCCTCAAAATCGGAAACCGTCTGGAAACGACGCCCAGCGGAAGTCGGTTTCAGCTTGCGGACAGCCATGCTTATACTCCCTCGAAGAACTCGATTTTATCGCCCTGGCGCAGCGTCACATACGCTTTTTTCCAGCCAGCCTTGCGACCAACCACACGGCCCTGGCGCTCCCTGTTCAGGGGCGCGCGGCGAACCACGTTGACCGCTTCCACTTTAACGTCAAAAGCCTTTTCCACGGCCTGCTTGATTTCAAGCTTGTTGGCCTGGGTGTGGACCATAAAGGCCACCTGCTGCGCTTCATCCTTGATCAGGGTCGTCTTTTCGGTCAGCAGGGGCTTGAGCAGAACAGAAGTGATTTCCATAACTACGCTCCCTTCTTCGCGAAACGCGCCTGAACGGATTCCACAGCGCCTTCAAGCAGCACAAGCTGCTTGTGCTTCAGGATTTCAAGCACGCTCAGGCGGTCCACCGTGGTCAGCGTGAGACCGGGGATGTTGCGAACCGACCGGGTCAGTTCAACGCTTTCCTCGGGCGCCACGATGAGGGCCTTGTTGAGGCCCAGGGTGTCGGCCACCTTGGCAAAATGTTTGGTTTTGGCCTCGGGCAGTTCAATGCCCTTGACCACCATCAGTGTTTCAGCGGCCAGGCGGCTGGACAGAGCCATCTTGAGAGCCAGCGCGCGAACCTTGCTGTTAACCTTGAAGCTGTAGTCGCGGGGGCTGGGTCCAAAAATGACGGCACCGCCGCGCCAGATGGGCGAACGGTTGGAACCGGCGCGTGCGCGACCGGTGCCCTTCTGCTTCCAGGGCTTGACGCCGCCGCCGGAAACAAAGGCGCGGGTCTTGGCATTGTGCGTTCCAGCGCGTTTCGCCGCCATTTGGGCGCGCGCCACGAGATTGAGGATTTCGGGCCTCACCTCGATTTCGAACACATCGGAAGCCAGCGTAACTTCACCGCTTTCCTGCTTGTTCTGATCAAATACTTTCACGGTAGCCATTGCTGCTTCCTCTACTGCTTGCGGATCAGTACCAGGCCATTCTTGGGGCCGGGCACGGAACCTTTGACCAGAATGACGTTGTCCTCAGGACGGACGTCAACAATGGTCAGGCCCATTTCCGTAACGGTTTCATTGCCCCAGTGGCCAGCCATCTTCCGGCCCTTGAACACGCGGCCGGGGAAGGTGTTGTTACCGATGGAGCCGTTGTTGCGGTGCACCTTTTCGCAGCCGTGCGTATCCTTGGAGCCAGCAAAGTTCCAGCGGCGCATACGGCCCTGGTACCCCTTACCAACGCTCTTGCCGGTCACCTTGACGGTGTCGCCGGCGGCGAACATTTCAACGGTAAGTTCCTGGCCGAGCTCCTGATCGGGAGCAGCCGAAAGGCGGATTTCACGCAGATGGCGGAAGAGCCCTTTGCCAGCCTTGGCAAAATGACCCTGCATGGCCTTACCCACGTGTTTTTCCTTAGCGGCGGTCAGCGCGATCTGCACGGCATTGTAGCCGTCGCTGGACGCGGTCTTGACCTGGGTGACAGGGCAAGGTCCTGCCTCAATCACCGTAACGGGCACAGCGGCACCGCTGCCGTCAAATATGCGGGTCATACCGAGTTTGCGACCCAAAATTCCCATTTTCTCAGCCATGACTGCCTCTCGCTAGAGCTTGATTTCCACGTCCACACCGGCGGGCAAGGAAAGCTTGCCCAGCGCGTCGACGGTCTGCTGCGTGGGTTCCAGAATATCCATAAGGCGCTTGTGGATACGCATCTCAAACTGTTCACGGGACTTTTTGTCCACGTGCACGGAACGCTGGATGGTGTACTTGTGGATGTTGGTGGGCAGAGGGATTGGCCCTGCCACTCCAGCACCCGTATTGCGCGCCGTATCCACGATTTCCGCAACGGCTTTATCCAGTATGCGGTAATCGTAGGCTTTGAGCTTGATCCGAATGCGATCGCTGCTAACTGTCGTCATTGTGCCTACTCCGTTTGCAAAAACATCCCACCTGCCGACCACCGGCAGTGCGGGCTTCTTCACAGCATACGCGGGGCCATGAAGTATGACCCGAAGGCCGACCTCACCCTGGAAGGGACGGAACGGAGCAACGTAAGGGGCTGCGCTAATGCGCGCATCATGCCTGATAATCAGGAAATTCGGAAGATTTTGGACGCCTGAACGCGCCTGCATCATCCGCATGATGCTCCCCGGCGTCGCCCAGGCCAGGCCACCAAGAAAAGGTGGCAAGGCGGTCCCGCAGGGTCACCAAATGAGGGGTATACCCCTCTACCTTACAGCCCCGGGTCACGCGCGCCTCCGGGGCAGCGGTGGGATCCGTCTTTGGGCTGGAACGGCTCGACATTGTCCGGCATCTGGTAACGCCTGCACATGTCAAATCCTGTGCGATCGCGATTGACCGCGCCAGGTGCAGCAGAGCAGGCTCGACCTGCCCTTCCCTGCCGTCCAGGGAAATACCCATTGAAGACACCTGTCCTCATGGGCAAGCGTTGTTCTAGCTAACACACGGCGCGGCGTCAAGGCTTTTTGCCATATTTTTTGTTTTTGCCTCTGCCGCGCGCACTTGACAACACACTAAAAAACTACGTATGAGCCAATACAATTCCGCCATGCTGTGGTCTGCCACGGAGACGGAAAACATTTCCCCTGTTTTCACGGCCGGTTCCGGCCGTTTTATTCTTTTGAATCCCCAAAGGAGATGTCATGGCATCCGACCCGGCCCTGAAAGCCCGGCAGACATCCTATCAGGACACTGTCATCAATTATATAAGCAAGGAAGGCGGGCACGTCATTGCCCTTACTGATGACCAGGCCTTCAGCACGCAACTGCGCCTTACCCTGGCAAAAGAACTGGGCCTCTCCGCCCCCGGGCAGTTTACCGCCCTTACTGACCCCCGCCACCTGCCCGGCGAACTGCGCAACCTTCTGCAACGGCACCCTGCCCCTCTGCTTTTTCTTGAACGCAGCATTGGCGGACAGGACCTGAGCTTTCTTGTAGGCCAGATCAAGCAGGCCTATACCGCGCTCAAGATTATTATTCTCACCAGTGAGGTGCAACGCGACAGGCTCATGCTGCTGCACGAAGTCGGCGCGGACAACTTCATTGCCAAACCTGTTTCAATGAACACGCTTATTGAAAAAATGGCCTTTACCATTAAACCCCAGGGCAAGCTTGGGCAGGCCATTGACCTGGCCAAGGGCCTGCTTGAACGCAAGGAATATACACAGGCTCTGGCCGCCAGCCGCAAAATTCTTGAAATCAAGCCCGGCAGCGCCGCCGCCTACCTCGTTATGGGTGATGCCCACCGGGGCCTTGCCGAGTATGACCTTGCCAGAGAGGCCTATGAAGCCGCAGCAGCCGCGGCCGACCTGTACCTGGCCCCGTTGCAGCGGCTGGCAGAAATGTACGAATACCTGGGCGACAGGGAAAACCAGTTGCGCTACCTGCAAAAGCTCGACCACATTTCACCGCTCAACGTCAACCGCAAAGTCAGCCTGGGTGAAGTGCATCTGGCCCTGGGCAATACGGAGCAGGCGGAAGACTTTTTTGACAGGGCGCTTGTGCAGATGAACCGTGAGGCAGTGGAGGGGCTAAGCGCACTCTCCGGCCGCATAGCCGGGGTGTACGCGGAGCGCGATCCGCTCAAGGCCGAAAAATTCCTGCGCAACAGCCTCGATGTTAAAGGAAAATATCTTTCCAAAAGTGATCTTGCGCTATTTAACCAGCTTGGTATCAGCCTGCGCAAACAGGGCCGCTGGCAGGACGCCATTACGGAATACAAACGGGCAGTCAGGATTGCGCCCGAAGATGCCAACCTCTACTATAATATGGGTATGGCCTTTGCCGAAGGGCAGGATTTTCTGCAGGCCAAGGCCAACCTGCTTAAGGCGCTGGATATGGACCCGGACCTGTATCGGGCCAGCGTAACCATTGCCTACAATTATGGCGCTGTTTTTCTTCAGTCACGCGAAAAGCAGCGTGCGGCCCAGTTCTTTCAGGCGGCCCTTGATATGGAGCCTGGCCATGCAGGTGCGCGGCGCGGCCTTGAGCGCAGCATGATGTAGCGACAGCAAAAAACCGCCCCGCGGCGGCGGCCCCTGTACTGCCGCCCGTTCTTCCCGCCCCAGAGCGACAAAAAGCGGCCCGTCAGGCGGACCGCTTTTGCATATCGGCAATGAGAGTTTTTTACGCTCCCTCCAGAAAAACATTTACATGCCATCCGCACACGAGGCTCAACCCCATGTGCGAAATCACGCTGCCTATTCTTTTTGCCCGAGCAGTGCACGGGCGTAGTCTTCGCCGTTGAAGGGGCGCAGGTCTTCCATTTTTTCGCCCAGCCCCACAAACGTGATGGGCAAATGATGCTGCATAGCTACCGCAATGGCAACGCCCCCTTTGGCCGTACCGTCCAGCTTGGTCAGGATAAGCTCGTCCACCCCGGCCGCTTCTTTGAACAGCTTTGTCTGCGACAGGGCGTTCTGCCCCGTGGTGGCGTCAATGACCAGAATGCTGCGATGGGGTGCGCCGGGATGCTTTTTACCCAGTACCTGGCGAATCTTGGTCAGCTCTTCCATAAGATTGACCTTGGTCTGCAGGCGGCCCGCAGTATCCACAAAAAGAATATCCACCCCTTCCCTGACGGCGCGGTCCATGGCCTCGTAGGCCACAGACGCCGGATCAGCCCCGGCGGACTTGGCATGAAAAAGCGCTCCCACACGCTCGGCCCACACCTGAAGCTGCTCTATGGCAGCGGCGCGGAAGGTGTCGGCGGCGGCAATCATGACCTTTTTGCCCTGCATGCGGGCACGGTGGGCCAGTTTTGCGATGGTGGTGGTTTTACCCACGCCGTTGACGCCTATCATCAGCACCACTTCTGGCGGGTTGACCGCAGCAATGCGGCGCGGTGCGCGGAATATCTCTTCCACTTCAGCCATGAGCAAGGCGCGCATGCCGGAGGCTTCGGTAACTTTTTCCTTGCGGGCACGCTCCTTGAGGCGCTCAACAAGCTCCATGGACGGCTCATAGCCCAGGTCGGCCATGATAAAAAGTTCTTCAAGCTCTTCCCAGAACGCGTCATCAAGTTCGCCGTGTCCAGAAAAAAGGGTGTCCAGTCCGCGTGCGAACTGCTCACGCGTGCGGGCCAACCCTTCGGTAATCTTGATAAAAAGTCGACTGCGCTCGTCTTCTTCATCTTCCAGATCAAGGGCAAGGGCAAGGCGGTACTGCAATTCCGAACGGAATTCGTCCACCTGCCGGTAGTCCATACGCTGCGTCCAGTCGCGGAAGTCCTCCACAAAAGCCTGTGCCTCATGGGGCGGGGCTTCCAGCGCGCCAAGCAGAAAAGAAAGGCGCTGCCACAAAAAATCGCCGGTTTCGTCCACGCCTTCCAGCACAATGCCCAGCCAGACAGAAAGACGCGGTTCGGCCTCGCGCAGGCGCAGGGTCAGCGCCTGATCGCCGGAAGCAGCGACGGCAGACGGCTCAGTCCCGTGGGGCGAAGAAACTGAAGACGCGCCCGCAACTCGGTCGGCTTCGGTCGAATGCGCCATATCTGCCGCGCTTTCTCCAGCAGACAGAGGCTGCTCCACCGCCGCGCTCTCCTGCCCAGAGTGTTCCGGCGCGCTGCCTGCCTGCACAGAAACTTCCCGTGCAGGTTCTTCGTGCGGCATGGGGGGGGCTTCAGAAGCATATTCCCGGCTGCCGGCCTGTTCCAGACCAGGCTCCGGCCCGGTTTGCTCCGGGGCAGGCTGCGTGGCTTCTGACGGTGCTGCCGATTGCTCGGGGGCGGCGACTTCGCCGGGAACCTGCTCTCCGGTCGGCTCCAGCTTTTCCTGTTCCTGCCCCTCTGTGGTTCCGGTGCTGAAAATCTTTTTTATGGCTGAAAAAAATCCCATTCCTTCTCCTTCTTGACTCGTGCCCCAAGACAAAAACGGTACAGGCCCGAAATCCCGGGCTATGGCCGCCCAGGCGCTATAAGCGCACGGTGCAAACCTTCAACAAAAACGCATGTCGCGCCTGCCGTGTCACAATGCAGCAGGCTTCAGAAAATTTTCTGCGCACAGGCACATCAGGCAAAAGAGGTTTTCGGCAGGCCGTGCCTCTTTGAAACTGTTTACCGCAGGCTGTCCAGCACTTCATCAAGGGCCAGAACGCATTCTTCCACAGCCAGCGTGGCACGCAGTCCGTCTGGTCCATGCAGGGCCGTCTGCATGTCTTTGGCCGCGCCGGCCAGACGCTCTGCCCCAAGACAGGGAGCCGCTTTTTCCAGCAGATGCCCAAGGCGGCACAGCGAGGTTCTGTCGCCCTCTTCATAAAGGCGGCTCATGAGGCCCGGTGCATGGGCAAAGCAATGGCGGAACAGCCCGGCGGCAACATGCCAGGCATGGTCATGCCTGCGCATAAAGGCCAGACCGAGCACCGGACTGACAATCTCGCCCGCCGCATTGGGCAGCAGCGCCTCAAGACCTTCGTCATTTCCGTTTCCGGGCGTGGACCTGTCAGCATCACAGGGGCAGGCTCCAGCCAGCTCCGCCATGCCGGACATTACGGGCAGCGCCCCGGAGGGCGCTGCTTCCGTTCTCGCCATCTCCGCCGCGGCGGACTCAGGAGGTACGGAAGACATATCCGCCCCATGCGCAATCTTTGACCCACGGCCACGGCGCAGCCTGAATACCACGGCCAGGCCCGCTGTCCAGAGCATACCGCTCAGAACAAAACGCCACAGCTCCCGCCGCGCGGCAAGAGCTGTTTCTTCCTGACTCACGCGTGGCGCAACGTAAACCTGTACCGTGCCCACAGGGCGGCCCTCCACCCGCAATGGACTCAGCCCCGCCACGGCATCTTCGGCCATTTCATCATCCCAGGGTACAGGTTCCCACTGATAATTGCGGCGTTGCCCTTCAAGCATGCCTTGGGGCGTCTGTACCTTGACGGCATAAATGCGCTCGTCTTCCATAGCGGCCATCACGATGGTGCGGGCTGCCAGTTCGTCCACATCCCACGCCGGAACGGCCAGCAGGGCAGAAAGTTGCACCGCGGTATTACGGGCCTGCACGGCAAGGCGTTCACGCGCCGCCTCGCTGTCTTCACGCATGGCCCATAAAGAGCACAACGCAAGCAGCAGCAGCCCCGTGGCCCATATGACCAGAGCCGCGCGTCCGGGCGTGATCCGTAAATGCAGCGAGAATTTTTTTTTCATGCGGGCAATCCTTGCGCTTCCTCAGGCACTGCCATCAACTATAGGGACACGTGGCTTCTTGCGCAAGCTCCCGGCAAGAAGAAACAGATCCGGATCGCGCAGGACCAGCAGCACCAAGGCCCATACGGCAACCCCGCCAGCAATGCCCGCCAGCAGAGACGGCCACAAGCCCCACGGCGCACACAGGCGCAACAGGGCATTGGCCGCAAAGCCGGTCAGGCCTCCGGCAAGCACGTGTCGCCCCATGACCTGCGGGCCGGGCAGCCAGAGCGGCAGGCCGGGCCAGAAGCCTCTACGCCCGGCGGGCGGGCAAACGTCGCCTTCCCGCAGCCTTTTGCCAAGCAGGCGCAACAGCAGGACACATTGCAGCCAAAGACCGCAGCTCACCGCCAGAGCAGGGGCCAGTATCGAATACTCCGGCCCGAGCATGCGTACCAGTGCCAGTCCGGCGACCAGGGTCCCCCCCACGGTCCAGAGGGCGCTCACGGCTGTGTGCCGTACAAGCCCCAGAGCGTTGCAGGCCGCCAGCAACGAACGGTTGCAGGCAAAGGCGGGCAGCCCTGGCACATAGGCCAGCAGGGCCAGGCCGGTTTCAAACGCGGCCTGACGGTCAAAAGCCCCATGACCCAGCAGACCTTCTACCAGTTGCGGCCCCAAGGCCGCCAAGCCCGCGGCTGCGGGCAAGCTGAGCATAAGGGTGAGGCGCAGAGCCGCCGAAAGATGCTGCCCGAACCGGCTGAAATTACCTTCAGCAGCCAGGCGGCTCAAAGCAGGCAGGCTGGCCATGCCCAGGCAGACGCCCACAAGCCCCAATGGCAGCTCCAGCAGACGCTCGGCATAATACAGCGCCGCCACCTGCCCCTGCCCCAGACCGGAGGCCAGCGCCATGGCCGCCAGCATGGCAAGCTGCGGAGCCGCAGCCCCAAGCACCCCGCCGGGCAGAAGACGCAGACAGCGCCAGGCAGCCCTGTTGACCGCCCGCGTGCGTTCCGCACCCGCACCATGCGCCTGCCCAAGCGCGTTCAGTGGCGTGCCCGGCGGCCCGTTCCTGAAACTTCCGGGCAAAAGGCGCCGTACGGCCAGCCACTGCGCCAGCCACTGCGCAATTCCTCCGCACAGCATACCCGCGGCAAGGGCTGGCGCAGGAGGAAAAAACCCCAGGGCCGCAGCCCCTGCAGCCAGCAGCATAACCATGTTGAACAGGGCCGGAGAAAGCGCCGGAAGCCAGAATATGCCCATGCTGTGCAGCAGGGCCATGCCCAGCGCCGCCATGCCCGCCGCAAGCACATATGGCAGGCAGAGCCGTAAAAGAAAAACCGTGCGCTCCAGTTCAGCACCGCTGAAGCCCGGAGCCAGCGCTTTTGCAAGCCAGGGGGCTGCCGCAAGGGCCACCAGGGTAAACAGGATCAGCACAATGCCGAGCCGCAAGGAGAGAGCACGGGCCAAAAGCCCCGTGGCAGCGTTTTCTGCCCCCCCCGGTCCGCCGTCCCCGCCAAGCTGCAAGCGTACAAGACTGGCGGTCAGCGTCATTGACAATGAGCCTTCGCCAAGCAGCCGCCGCAACACATGCGGCAGACGCATGGCCGCCACCAGCGCATCAGCTGCCGCGCCGCCGCCCAAAAGCCAGGCCATGCCCATATCACGGACAAGACCGAGCAGACGCGAAAAAAGAGCAAAGCCGCCCAAAAGGGCCGCAATGCGGGCAAGGCCGCCTGATGGGGCCGCATCTTTCTGCCGGTAGTCTTTGCTCATGGCTATCAGGCCTGGGCCGGGCTTTTCGGCGCAAGTCCTGGCAAACCCGCGCCGCCGGACAAGAGCAGGCGGCGCGGCGGCGCTTACGGCCGGTGCGGGTCCGGTTCGGACTTCCAGGAACGAACGGTTTCACGCACAAGAGCGCTCTGTTCTTCGGGCATGCCGTCCTTGAAGGCCTCGGCAAAAACATGGATGCGCGTGCCGCCACGCGGCGCGAACAGGCCCTTGACCCGGCACCAGCAGGGATTGAGCAGTGCTCGCAGGTCTTCCAGCACGTTGTTGGTGATGGTCTCCATAAAAGACTGATGATTGCGAAAAGCAAACATATACAGCTTGAAACTTTTGGATTCCACGCACAGTTCGTCCGGAATGTATTCAACGGTTATAGTCCCGCAGTCGGGCTGACCGGTCACCGGGCAGAGCGATGTAAATTCGGGAAAACTGATGCTGATAACATAGGGCCGTTGCGGAAAACAGTTGGGAAAAGCCTCCAGCAAGGCTACGCTGGGGCCTCCTTCTGGGGAGGTAAGGCGGCCTGTGCCGAGAACCTTGAGGTCCCGGGTCTGATCCTGGCTGCGAGTGGTCATAGCTTAAACTCCTTGAAAAATATGCTCCGCGCCCGGCCGGACCGGGCAGGCGCGGGCGCGTATTGGACTTGTAACCCATCGCGCTTGCGGCTACAATATTCTATTATTCTCACGAATCCGACACCCGCCAGTGATTTTTCCGGAGCATGTTTATGAACATTCTGCTGCATGTGCGCGCCTGCCAAAAGGACCAGTGTCTGCCGCTCCTGCCGGGGGGCATGCCTCTTGAAAAACATTTTCCGTGGCACGGCCTTATGGCTCCAGAACAGTGGGCCTTGCCCCCAGTACCGGTGGGCACAACCTTTTGCGGAGCCTGCGGCACCCCTCTTTTCAAGGTGACCGGCCGTATGTGGCTGCCCGCTCCCGACACGCAGAACGGCACGGCCAGTCATGCATCTCACTGCCTTCTGCTGACGGCCCTTACCGACCTGCCCGAGGGACCGCTGGAGATGACCGCCCGCAAAAAGGGCTACAGTCTCGCCTGGGTGACCCTTTCAGACAAAGGCTCGCGCGGTATGCGCGAGGATTTGAGCGGACCGGCCATTGCAGGCGCGGTGGCTGCCGCCATGCCCCTGTGCCACAGCCAGGGTTTTGTGCTTCCGGACGAAGCAGCCCCGCTGCGCGCCCTGCTGACGGAACTTGCCCTGAGCCAGAGGTATGACCTCATCTGCACCACGGGAGGCACAGGCCTTTCCCCCCGGGATATCACGCCCCAGGTCACAGAAGCCCTGCTGGATGTGAGCCTGCCCGGCTTCAGCCAGGCCATGCTGGCCGCGAGCATGGCAAAAACCCCGCACGCCGTCATATCACGGGCTGCGGCTGGCGTGCTTGGGCAAAGCATCATCATAAACCTGCCGGGCAGCCGCAAGGCCGTTATAGAAAATCTGGCCGCCGTGCTGCCTGCCCTGCCCCACGCCCTGGCCAAGCTCCAGGGCGACCCCGCCGACTGCGGCGGCTAGCCGGTTTTGCCCTAAAGCCGCTCTGACGGTTGCGCGGCACCCTTGCCACCGGAAACGGTGCGTTGCCGGGGCATGTACGGCACGGGCGCGGCGGACTTTGGCAAAAAATATTTTCCGTACGGATCAGGATCAGTTGTAAGGAGAAAAAATGCGTTTCCAAAATCCTCTTGGCCGGATCAGCCCGCACCTGGGGCGTCTGTCCTCCCCTTTCGGCAAATTTTCGGATATCTGCCGGATGATCAAGATCGAGCACTCCATATTTGCCCTGCCGTACGCCTGGGCCGGAGCGTTTCTGGCCGCGCGGGGAATGCCCCCGGCATGGAGCCTGGTTTTTCTGACCATCGCCATGGTGGCGGCCCGGTCTTTTGCAATGGCGTTCAACCGCCTTGTGGACCTGCCCTTTGACAGCGACAACCCGCGCACCCAGAACCGCCCCCTTGTTACCGGGGTCATCTCCACCAGGCAGACATGGGCATTTTGCGGGCTTATGGCCGTCATTTTTGTCGTCGCCTGTGCCTGCATGAACCAGGTCTGCCTGTGGCTTTCCGTTCCTGCGCTTGTTTTTTCGGCCATTTATAGTGTGCTCAAACGCTTTACGCCCCTGTGCCACTTCTGGCTGGGCGCCACGCTCGGCCTTGCTCCGCTGGCCGGATGGCTTTCCGTCGATCCCGGCAGCCTGGGCATGGCCCCGATACTGCTGTTTTTTGCCGTTACCTTTTGGGTGGCCGCCTTTGACGTTTACTACGCCTTTCAGGATATGGACTTTGACGCGGCTTTCGGGCTGCATTCCATACCGGCCACCTTCGGCACGGAAACCGCGCTTGTTCTGGCGGCCTTTTCGCATGCCATGACATCCATATTCCTGCTGCTGTCAGGCTTTGCTGCCGGCCTGAGCTGGCCCTGGTATGTGGTATGGCTGGGTATTACCCTTATGCTTTTTGTGGAGCACAGGCTCATGCGCCCGCAAGACCTGCGCCACGTAAACACGGCCTTTTTCACTCTTAACGGCATCATTTCTCCCGTGGTGCTGGCCGGGGTGATTCTTGGCATTTACCTCTAAAAAATACAATTGCTCCAGGATGTTTCATGCCTCGTAAAAAACAGTATCAATGGCAGGCCCATGATGACGGCCAGGGACAGGACTTCGAGCAGCCCAGCCGTTCGGCCAAAAAGCGCGAAAGCCACGCTCTTCAGGCCCTGGGTGAAGAACTTGCCCGCCTTGGGCCGCAGGAAGTGCAGGCCCTGAATCCGCCCCCGGAACTTGCAGAAGCCCTGGCCCTGTATGCCCGCATACGCAATCATGAAGGGCGCCGCCGCCAGATGCAGTTCATCGGCCGCCTCATACGCGAAATGGATGATGCAGAACCCCTGCGTGCCGCTCTGGAGCGCCGCAAGGCAGGCACTATGGCGGCCACCGCAGCCTTGCACCGGGCAGAACAGTGGCGCGACCGTCTGCTTTCTGCACCGGCAGACGAGCTTGACCAGTTGCTGGATGCCCTGCCCCGCCCGCAGGCTGAAAATCCGGCAGAATCCGACGGCCCACAGACCGCCGCTGCAGGACAAAACCCGCGCAAAGGACGGGCAGCCGCAGGCGAAGAATTGCGCAGCCTGGTACTCAAGGCCCGCAAGGAAATGGCCGATGGCAGCGCACCCCATGCGCGACGGGCCGTTTTTCGCGCGCTACACAAGCTGCTGGTTGAATCGGGCGCGGGTAGCAACGAGCAATCTGCATAAAAATGCAAAAACCCTGCACAAAATACTTGACCATAAAGCAGGTATGAGCTAAAAGCATTTTTCGTTACAACGCCCTTGTAGCTCAGTCGGTAGAGTGCATCCTTGGTAAGGATGAGGTCAGCAGTTCAATCCTGCTCAAGGGCTCCACGAAATCAAAGGTTACTGTTCCGGCAGTAACCTTTTTTCTTTTGTACGCCTGCGCCTGTGCGCTCTCCGACCTGGGCCAGCCGCTTCACAGCCATCCGCTTCCGGGTATTATCACATATCGCGCATCCAAAAAACGCAATATCGCCAATGCAGTACAGGAAATAGCGGGCACCGCGCCCCTCGCAGCTTGCCCCCGCTACACCACAGTCCACAGCCAGCCCCCATGCATTTCCACGCCTGCGTGCCATCAACGCTCACAGCAATCCGCACAACCCGCCTGTGTTGCCATGCACCACCCGCTGCAACCAGCCCGCACCGGCCGCACCGCCGCCATACCTGTAAAACAGCAGACGCCCGCACGTCATCGGCTTTATTGCAACGTGGTTATCACAGCACGCACATTGTGCAACAGGTCCCCGCATCCGCAGGACATGCCTGTACGATTGGGCACTTCGGCCTTCGTATATAAAATTCTTTATTCAATAACTTTTAGTATTTCAAAAATTTTTATTGAAAAATCCTGAAGATATACTAGGCTCTAACAAGTCAGAATACGGCCTTTTATAGAGGCGTAGCGGGAAACTGCTGGAACTTCTGCCTACAGGAGAGATGCTTTGTGAGCTGCCAGAGCCTTTGGCCTGACGCCCGCACAGCAGACGGCACATGCCTGACCTTGCGTTTTTTCACTGCTCGCGCAGCGTAGCTGCCGCATTGCGCAGGAAAACATGTCGCAGCAGGTTACTGCTGCCGCCTGCCTCCTTCTTCCTGTTTTCAATCGTGCCGCCCCTGGCGGTATAGGTTGCCTCCAGAAAATTCTCTCACGCTCTTCCGGCCGGTTCCGGTGTTGCTGCAAAAGCACAATTTTATGTGCGCATCTGCCTTGCGGCTTTGGCCGTACACACGGCAAAGCGCGGTTGCACACACGTTTTATCAGTCCAAGCCACACTTGCCGGGCTACATTTTACTACAGGAGAGAACATGAAGCGCAGAGAATTTCTTATCGGCACAGCGGGGCTGCTTGCCGCTACAGCATTGCCCACTGTGTGTTTTGCCGGAACATCGCCCGCCTTTCCTCTGGGCGTTGTCAAAGGTCCTACCCCCATTGATCAGGGCATGGCCATTCACGAAAAAGATTTCACCATCTATAACGGCAAAATCGCTGTCTCTTTTGCTGTCGGCTCCAACAACTACTGGAATATGACCAGTGGCAGCATCCTTGACGTTGCCGTCATGAAAGACGGCAAGTTCGGCACAGACCTGGTCAATGACATCGAATTTCTTAACGACCTCTGGTCTGCCACCGGCTCGTACAATGATGAAGACCTGCTTCATGTTCCCCATCAGGACATCCTGTGCAAGCAGGACAAAGACAAGATCGTCGTTACGGTAAACAGCCGCTACTGGACAAAGGGACACACCCTGCCCCTCAAAGTCACCATCGAGTACACGCTTGAGGCGGACAAAAACTACATCGGCCTGAAAACCACGGTACACAATCCCGCCGGCAACGAAGCCTATGAAAACATGTACAGCGGCTACTCCCTGAGCACCCTGGCCGCCAGCATGTACGGTCCTTTTGGCTACTACCCCGACCTCAAGGCCACCGGCATAGCTATCGGCGCCGACAAGGACGTGCAGGAACGCTTTGGCGACTTTATTGTCACCTACGGCAAGGATTATGCCGTTGCCGTGCAGGTTGACGGCGCCAACGCCTACAAAGGCTCCAGCGGCTACAAAGACCTGTATGTGCTGCGGACCATTGAACCGGGCAAAACCTACGAGTACACCGGCGAAATAATCGTTGTGGACAAGGGCGAAACCGCCCCCATACTTGAGCGCTATAAAGAAAAAGACCCGTCGCTTCCCTTTGCCCTCGTGCAGGGTCAGGTCAAGGACAGCAGCGGCAAGCCGGTTCCCGGAGCCTTTGTTATCATCAGCAAGGAAGGCGCGTACAAGGAAACCGTCAAGTCGCACGGCGCCGAAGCGGTAAAAAAAGACATCCTGCAGCCCCTTGTATGGAAAATGACCGATGCGAAAGGCAAGTTTTCCATGCGGCTTCCCCAGGGGAACTATAGTACCCATGTCGAGGCCAAGGGCTATACCCCTTCGGGCAGTCAGCTGATGGCGCTTACGGCTGACCAGAAGGTGCAGTTTACCGTAAAGGACGGCGCCAAAGCCGTCTTTAAGGTCGTGAACGAAAAAGGCGAACCAATCCATGCCAAGATGAAGGTTGAGGGCACTACCTCGACGGTGAAAACCCTCGGCGGAACGGTCTTTTTCTCCGACCCCAAAACATACGAAATCCGGGCGGACATCCCTGCTCCGGAAAATGAGCTGACGTTTACCATCACTCACGGCAGCGACTTTGAAAGTCTGCCCGCGGTGGTCAAAAAGACCGTCACCCCCAAAGAAGTACTCAAAAAAACCATTACCATTCCCACTGCCATCCAGACTTCCAGCAGAAAATGGTACAGCGCGGACATCCATCAGCATTCCGACATCGGCGACGGCGCCACCCCCATCAAGGAACTGCACAAGGGCCAGCTGGCTGCCGGGCTGGTCTGTCTTGCCGTGTCTGACCACGACTCTGTGGGCAATAATGCCGAAATGGAAAAACTTGCAAAGTCAACCGGAAACCCCTTCCTTTCCAGCCTTGAAGTTTCTCCCGGCTGGGGGCACTGGGGCATTCTCGGGGTGGACCACAAGCAAAAACCCATCTCGCCCGACCTTACTCCCGCAGAGATCATCAAGGCCGGACACGCCATGGGCGCGCTGGTGGTCATGAATCATCCGTATACCGACTACGGCTTCCTCCATAACAGGGACGGCGTCAAGGACGGCTATGCGCCCGGCAGCGACGACTTTGACCTGCTTGAAATCCAGTCCACAATTGATCTGACCGATCCTAAAAATATGGACAAGCGCGCTCTTGATGCCGCCATGGGCTACTGGAACAAGGGGAAAAAGATTTACCTCAGTTCCGGTTCGGACCAGCACGATGTAACGTCCATTCTCTATCCCGGTATTATCAGAACCTACGCATACGTTGACGGCAAGGTAAGCCCCAAGTCCTACATGGCGGCCCTGAAGGCCGGCAACAGCTATGTGACCATGGGGCCTGTCATTACTCCTGCCGCCGGCAGCATGTTCGGCTCCACCAGAACCATAAAGGCCGGGGAGACCGTCACGCTCAGCACAGAGCTGCAGGCCGTACATGGCTTGAAAAGCATTGAGGTATACAGCGAAGGCAAGCCTGTAAGCAAAAAAGAATTCAGTGACACCAAGGATGCCGTCACCTACACCTTTGAAGCTGCGCCCCAAAAGGACACCTGGTACAACTTTGTGGTGATGGACGGCAAAGGCCGTTACGCCGTCACCAATCCTGTATGGGTTGAAGTGAAAAAATAAGCCGCGGCAAATCCGCTCCGAACAGCGTCCACGCAACGATCACGCTGCGTGGACGCTATTTGTGGCCTGCGCTGCAAAAAACGAAAAATGCCCGGTAAACCGGGCATTTTTCACACACACTACGGTACTTTTTCCATAACTGAACAGACAGTCAAAACACTACACTTTTTTCAAGGCCTCATGCAGCGAAAATGCGGTTTCCTCTGCACGAATGCCGTACTGAGACAATCCTGCGCGGCACAGGCAGCGCAGATGCAAAGCAGCCGACCACCACGGCAATCAGCCGCTTTGCCCGTCAAAGCCTACTTCATATCCACAGCCTTGACCCAGATAACGGCATCCTGGGAAAGCTCCTTGCCCTTGTATTCCTTGTCCGGGCCTACGCCAAGAGCGGCAAAGCCCCACCAGCCGGCCTTGGGAATGCCGAAGGTCAGGTAGCCCTGATCATCGGTAAAGATGGTCTGGGTAACAAAAGCATCATGCGGGTACTTGACGATGCCCTTCTTGGTCATGGCATTGGCCTTGAGGTCGGGCATGTGGTTCATGTATTCCACTTCCACTTCGGCGTTGGGCACGGGCTTGCCGTTGGAAAGCACACGCGCCTTGAACACGTTGCCGGTCCATACGCCGTAAGGCTTGATCAGGGGCACGATTTCGCAAGGCAGGCCCAGCGCGGAATTCCAGTTGCCGGGGATGCCGCCCACGTTGACCACCAGCTTGGTGATCTGCTGCATGTAGACGTCTTCTTCTTTTTCAAGATAGTAGCCGGGGACCATCACAAACGTATAGTCGCCCATGGAGCGCATGTCCTTGCGGGGAATCAGGGCAGAAAAAGCCGGACCGGAGGATTCGGGATTTTTCCAGGTAATGGGCTTCAGCGAACTCATGAAGTCGATTTTTTTCGGCTCATTTTCGCCACGCTGATACATGGCATAAAACTCCTTCACCCCGCCCATATCCATAGTATGTCCGGCTTCTGCCGGGTGAGTGAAGACAATGCGGACGTCCAGATCGCTGGGTTCGCTCTTGGCCACTTCCGGCGTGTACATGACCATGAAGTGCGCCTGGGCAGGCACTGCCATCAGGGCCAGAAGCCCGGCGAAGATCAGGGTTTTGATGCTTTTCATGAAACCTCCATTAGAATTTGAATTTCAAAGTCTTCCATTTTTCAAAAAAATCGCAGCGCGGCCTGCTACTGAACGATCTTCGAACCGTCCACTTCCACCTTGTGGCCATCGCCGGCGTCAAAGATGACCTTGTAGGCACCTTCCGGCTTTTTGAAGTTATATTCGCTGTCCTTGTTCATCTTGCCTTCAAGCAGGGTATTGCCGCTGCCGTCCACCACCAGCATTTTCACGCCGGAGGCAGAAGAGCCGTCAGAAAAGCCGCCTTCGCAGGTAATGGTACCGTCGCCGTTGTCAAAGCAGCTGCACAGGGGGCTGTGCGCCATGGCGGCGGTAGCGAAGAGCATGGTCAGGCCGAGCACTGCGGCCAGAAAGAGATTTTTCATCAGATCCTCCTTAAGATGTTATGCCGTCACCGGCTTTTTAGCGTCCACTTTTTTTCTGCTTTCAGGCTCGGGTATCATCCCCATAACGATGGTGAGCGCCACGCACAGGCCGTAGAATATCCACATGGCCTGCCAGCCAGAAAGCCCCAGTAACGTGCCGCCGGTGAACACAAGAACGGCCACCGCCAGCCCCAGGCAGGTTTGATAGATGATGGAAAAAAACATCCAGCCCGTGGAATTGGATTGCAGCCGCACCATGACGGAGGTGGGCACGCAGGGCGGATACAGGGCCATGAACAGCATGAGCGCAAGGGCATGCAACGGGGTAAAGCCGGTAGCGTCTTCACGCATGCTGTCCTGCACAGGCGCATCGCCATCAAGCCCGTAAATGGCCCCGAGGGTGGCGGCGCTGTTTTCTTTGGCCGCAAAGGCCGAAAGCAGGGCAATATTGATCTTCCAGTTAAAGCCGGCATACTGCGTCACCGGTTCCAGAGCCTTGCCCGCAATACCAAGGGCGCTGTGCTCGAAGGTTTCTTCGCGCAGTTCACGGCGCAGCTGCTTGCGCGCACTGATGAGCTTGCGCAGCGCCGGGCGCAGGGCTTTGCCGTCCGCCCCCACAGCGCGCACTATGGTGAAGTAGATCGGGCTTTTTTCCTGAAAAACCGCATCAATCTTGTTTGAGGCTTCCTGATCTGTCACGCTGCGTTTGGCATCCTTGAGGTCTTCTTCAAAAAGCAGCAGAGGCGTTACGTCATCCAGGGTGAACTGCCCGGCCAGTGTGGTCTTGTCCACAGCCTTGACAAAATCGCTCATGGCTTTTGTGGATTTTTTTTCGTACACGGCCATGCGCTCTTCCCCAAGACCGGGAAAATTGATGAGCGCAAAAATAACCACGGCCACAGCCAGCACCACGGTGAAAATCTTGCGGATGAAAATCCACACCCGCTCGATGGCGCGCGCAAGTACTCCCCTGATGGTGGGCAGGTGATAGGGCGGCATCTCCATAATAAAGGGCGCACTGGGTTTCCCCCGCAACAGGGTAAGCGAAAGGGCCTTTGACACAGGAAGGGCCATAAACAGGGTAATGGTGGCAATAAAGAACATGGCCATGCCGCTGTTGGCGGCAAAGTAGGCGCTGATCAGTATGAGATACAGCGGCACCTTGGCCAGGCAGTTCATCATTGGTGCGATAAGAATGGTAGCCAGGCGGGCTTTCTCGTCCGGAATGGCCCTGGTCGCCATGACCGCGGGGATGGCGCAGCCGCCCACATATACGCCGCCGAGAATAAGCGGCAGCGTGGACTGGCCGTGCAAGCCGAAACGGCGAAAGGCGCGGTCAAGAATAAAGGCCATACGCGGCATGTATCCGCTGTCTTCAAGAATAGCGATAAGGGCAAAAAGCAGAAAGAATATGGGCAGATAGTTAAGAATGGCCGTAACACTGCGCATAACCCACACGCCCAGGGAACGCAGAAGAGGATCTTCCAGAAAGCCGGATGCGGGCAAAAGTCCCGCCAGGGCATTCTGGGCATTGTCCCACAGGGGCCAGATCATGGCCGCCACATCCCCGCCAAAAACGATGGATACCTGATACAGGATGAGCAGAATGGCGAGCAGAATCACCGGGCCGAAAAACCTGTGGCAGACAAACCTGTCAGCCTTGTCGGAAAGGCTTGTGGTTCCCTGCGCGGGCAGGGTCACATGCCGCGAAGCCAGAGCCGCGGCCGTGCGGTGGCGGGCAAAGGCTACATGCCTTTCGGCATTGACGCCCTGCGCGGCAAAGCTCTCGCGCATGGCGAACACCCTGGCCGGAATGCCGGCCCCCTCTGCGCAGCGCTTCTGCACCAGGGCAATGGCGGCTTCGTCATTCTCCATAAGCTTCACAGCAAGCCAGCGCAGGGGCAGTCCGGCCAGGGCTTCCTCATTGGCAAGCAGGGCAGCAAGATCGGCAAGATACGGCTCCATGGGGCCGTAATTCACGGCAAAAGCAGACCTCGGCCCGCCCTCCCCTGCGGTGGTCAGGGCCGCGCGCAATGCCTGCACGCCGCTGCTCTTTTTACCCACCGTGGGTACAACGGCAATGCCCAGCTCGTTGGCCAGCCCATCCACATCAACCTTGATAGAGCGCCGTTCGGCCACATCCATCATGTTAAGGGCCAGTACGAGCGGCGCTTCCATTTCCAGCAGTTGCAGGGTCAGATAAAGATGACGCTTGAGGTTGGCCGCGTCGGCCACGTTGATGGTGACCTGGGGCGAAGCTTCAAGGATGAAATCACGCGCCACTTTTTCTTCCAGCGAATAGGAGGTGAGGCTGTAGGTTCCCGGCAAGTCCACAAGCTCTACCTTGCGGCCGCCGAGGTTAAAATATCCTGTCTTTTTCTCAACGGTAACTCCGGGGTAGTTGGCCACGTGCTGGCGCGCCCCGGTAAGCATGTTGAACAGTGTGGACTTGCCGCAATTGGGCTGCCCGGCCAGAGCCACTAGCAGGGGAGAACTCATTGGCCGTCAACCTCCACAAGATCAGCTTCGTCATGACGCAGACTGACGTGGTAACCGTCCAGCTCAATTTCCACAGGATCCACAAGCGGCGCGTTGCGTACAACACGCACACGTGCGCCGGGGTAAAACCCCAGGTCCATCAGCCGTTGGCCTAGGGCGCCGGTGGCGCTGACATCCTTCACGCTGCCGGTATCGCCCGGAACCATCTTGCTGAGTGTCATCAAATGCTCCTTGCTTACGCAACAATAACCGATGCGGCCAGTTCGCGTTCTACGGCCACCCGTGCCTCGCCCACAGCCACAAGAATAGGCCCGCCATTGTCGGCCAGCACATCCAGTTCCACGCCGGGCAAAACGCCGATGGATTCAAGGCGCTGCAATTCGGCCTCTGCCGCGTTGACGGCAAGAACAAAGACTGTCTGGCCCGTGCCGACCGTCTGAAGTGTTTTCGAGTGCGACATAATGGAATATCCGATATTTAGTGAAATCAAAATTGAATTTCGTTTTAAATACCCCCCTCTCAGCTATACGTCAACATGGAAAAAAATATTCTGAAAAACACACAAAAACGCCTGTAACCCGCATTTGCCTCAACAATATCGGGAGTACCAGTCTTCCTGCAGCACCTGCTCACAGCATACCGGCCCGGAGGGCAGGCAAAATCCTTCTTATGCTGCTGCCTGTAGGGCATGCGTCAGCAAAGCTGCCCCCCCAGAGCAATTAACGCTTCAAATGATTGCTTAACGGTCGGCAAAGCCGCCCTACAAGCAATTGGGACAAGGAGTTGGAGACAAATCCCTGTCGGGCATTTCACGTGTAAAATGCCCTAAAAACAGACCGGAAGAGATCGCGCCGGGCGCAGTCCCTTCCGGTAGCATACCTATAAAAAACAGTTCCGGGCGGCTCCACTGACAGCCCATTGCCAGACCCGGCCGTAACCTGACGGATCCGTGCAGGGTGCCCTGCCCGTCTCGCAAAATGGCTGTCCGCCAACTGCCGGGACTATATCCGGATACTTCAGGCCGCCTGCCGCTTATGCGGATTTTTTTTCCTTTCCCTTACGGCGCGGGTTCAGATTGCTTATCAGCACGCCCGCCACCACAAACGCGCCGCCCACAAGCCCCATAAAAGGCAGCCTCTCTCCGGCCATACGCCCGAAAATGGCCGCCCATACCGGTTCGCCCGCGTAGATCAGGGTGGCCCTTGTGGGCGAAATGCTTTTCTGCGCCCAGTTCATGACCAGTTGGATAAGGGCCGTGGCAAGCCCCAGCCCCCCGGCGCTGCACACCAGCAGCCAGGAAAACTCCGGTACGGATTCTCCTGCCAGCGGCATCAGGCTGAAACTCAGCAGCGCGGTCACCGTCACCTGCACCACAGTGACCCTGCGTACGTTAACCGTACCGGCAAAATAGCTGATGAACAAAATTTCCAGCGCGCAGGCTACGGCCCCCAGCAAGGTAAGAAGTTCCCCGGTGCTGAAACCCGGCGAAACGCCGTCCGGCCCGGCCAGCATGATCAGGCCCAGCAGCGCGCAGCCAATGCCGAGCCAGCCCATTCTGCTGGGCGCGCGCCGCATGAAGAGCCATTGCAGCAACGGCACTGTAGGCACATAAAAAGCCGTTATAAATGCCGACTTGCTGGCAGTAATGGTTTGCAGGCCAAAGGTTTGCAGGGCGTAGCCCCCCAGCAGCGAAAGCCCTATGATCGAACCCGCAAAAAGCTCGTGCAGGGTCAGGCCGCGCAGGACAGGCAAAGAAACAAGCGTCAGCGCCACAGCCGCCGAACCAAAACGCAGGCCCACAAAGAACAGTGGCCCGGTCACGTCCAGGGCGTTGCGGATAATAAGGAAGGTCGTGCCCCATATTATGGTTATGCCAACCAGCGCCCATTCGCCCCGGCTGAGCTGAAAAATACTTTTGTCCTGCATAGGTGTGAACCTTTCTCTCCTCTCTGGGCGGGCAGTCCCCGCAGACGCGCTGCCGAAAAATGCGGCAGACCATCCATGATAGCCCGCACCACTGCAAATGTGAACCGGCCGGCAATGGCTCCAGCCGGGAAGCCGTGCTCCTGTCACGCCGATCCGGCCGGGTGGCGGCAAAAAAGAAAGGCCCCTTCAATAGAAAGGGACCTTTCGCAAAAACAGGCAGCCTGAAAAGAGGGGCTTTGCGGCCACCTCGTGAGAGGCGCCCGCAAAGCCGAAAAACTGAAGCGGCGCTACTGCGTATAGTGCTTCTTCATCTTGTAGCCCAGCCACACGAAGAACAGCCAGATGGGAGCCACATAAACAGAAACGGCCATGTCTATCTGCACCAGCACTACAAACACTACCATCATAAAGACAAGACAGAGGTAGTTGGACCAGGGATGCCAGAATGCCCTGAAAACTATCTTTTCTCCGGCCTTTACCTTGGCGGCCCTGAATCTCAGGTGGGTCAGGCTTATCATGGCCCAGTTGATCACAAGAGCCGTCACCACCAGGGCCATAAGCACGCCAAGGGCCTTGGCGGGCATAATGAAGTTCAGCAATACGCACAGCAGGGTTGCGCCGGAAGAAATCATCAGCGCATAAACCGGAACCCCCCTGGCGCTCACAGCGGCCAGAACCTTGGGCGCGTTGCCCTGAAGCGCCAGGCCGTAAAGCATGCGGCTGTTACAGTAGACACAGCTGTTATATACGGAAAGGGCCGCAGTCAGCACCACAAAGTTGAGCACGTGCGCAGCAGAAGGAATACCTATGAGGTCAAAAATCTGCACAAAGGGGCTGGCGACCATGGCCTCGGCCCACTGGCTTTTGTCAACGGAAGCGCCAAGCTGGTTCCAGGGGTGCAACGCCAGAAGCACGGTAAGCGCGCCGATGTAGAAGATCAGGATACGGTAGATGAGCTGGTTGACGGCCTTGGGAATGGTTTTTTGCGGATCAGAAGTTTCCGCCGCAGCTATGCCCACAAGCTCAAGCCCGCCGAAAGAAAAGCTCACCACCGCAAGCGAGGTAAACACGCCCCCCCAACCCCTGGCGAAAAAGCCGCCATACTCCCAAAGATTGCTTACTTTGGCATCGGGTCCGGCCCCCCCGGTGGCAAGCAGAAACGTCCCCAGGGCGATCATGGCCACAATGGCCGCCACCTTGATGGAAGCAAACCAGAACTCCATTTCGCCAAAAACGCCAACCTGCGCCAGGTTGACCACATTGATGAGAATAAAGAAAAAAGCCGTGGTCTGCCACGGCTCAATGCCGGGAAACCAGTACTGCACATAAACAGCCACGGCCGTCAGTTCGGACATGCCCACCAGAACATAAAGAATCCAGTAGTTCCAGCCGGAAAGAAGACCAGGAAACTCGCCCCAGTATTTGTAGGCAAGATTGCTGAAAGAGCCGGCCACAGGCTCTTGCGCCATCATCTCGCCAAGCTGGCGCATAATGAGAAAGGCGATAAAACCACCAATGGCGTAACTCAGTATGACAGCCGGCCCGGCCATCTGGATGGTTCCCGCAGATCCGAGAAAAAGGCCCGTGCCAATGGCCCCGCCAAGGGCGATCAACTGGATGTGCCTGTTCTTCAAGGCACGGTGAAGCTCTGGTGTTTCTTTTTTCATAGCCGGCTCGTGTGTTAAAATGATTCGGCAAGGCATATCAGGATTATGAAACTTTGAAAAGACGCCGGCACATGGCGGCTGCTCCGCCGCAGCCTTTACGGCATGAGGGCAAAGCACAGTTTTTTGTCGTGGCGTGCGAAAAGTCCATTCGCCCGCTGGACAGATGCCGCATGGTATCGTAAAATTTTTTTGAAAAATAAAAATTTTAAGCTGCGTACCGCGCAGCGGACGTCCGTCTGTACGGACGTCGAAATACCCAGCCCTGACGAGTATTAGCCGTCAACCACAGGAGACTGCCATGAGTACAGTTTTGGGATCGCTTGACCATGTTCTGCTGATGGCCCCCGGCCCCAGCCCCGTTGCCACCAACGTTCTCCAGGCCATGAGCCTGCCCACCCTGGGGCATCTTGACCCCGACTGCATCAAGGTTATGGATGCCATCCAGGACCAGCTGCGGGCCGTGTGCAAAACCGGCAACGTGGTAACCTTTCCCCTGTCGGGCACCGGCTCTGCGGGTATGGAAGCATGCTTTGTGAACCTGGTGGAACCGGGCGATGCCGTGCTTGTCGTCAACAACGGCGTATTCAGTTCGCGCATGGTAGAGGTGGCTTCGCGCCTGGGCGCAGAGGTGGACGTGGTTGAAAGCCCCTGGGGTACTCCCGTAAAGGTCGAGGACGTCAAAACCCAGCTGGGCAAAAAACACTACAAGATCCTGGCCGTGGTGCATGCCGAGACATCAACGGGCGTCAACAACCCCATTGCCGAGATCGGTGAGCTGGTCAAGGGCAGCGACACTCTTTATATGGTAGACAGCGTGGCCGGACTCGGCGGCGTGGACATGCAGGTGGACAACTGGGGCGTGGACGCTTTTTACAGTGGTTCGCAAAAGTGCCTTTCCGTACCTCCCGGCCTTGCTCCCGCCTCTTTCTCCGAGGCCGCCATGGACGCCATGGCCAGGCGCAAGCACAAAGTACCCAACTGGTACCTTGATGTTTCACTCATCCGCAAATACTGGGAAGGCTCCCCCCGCGTATACCACCATACCGCGCCCATCAACATGTACTACGGCCTGCACCAGGCGCTGGACAACCTGCTGACGGAAGGGCTGGACGCGGCCTTTGCACGGCACAAGGCCATGCATCACCGCCTGGCGGACGGCCTGGCAGAACTGGGCTTCAGCCTGTATGTAAAGGAAGGCGCGGCACCTCAGGTGAACCTTTTCATTCCTCCCGCCGGCGTGGACGCCAACGCCCTGCGCGCCTGCCTGCGCGAAAAGCACAAGATTGAAGTGGCGGGCGGCCTTGGGGCGCTTGCCGGTAAGGTTATCCGCGTGGGCGTTATGGGCGAAGGCGCACGGCCCGAAGCCATTGACAAACTGCTTGCCGCTGTCCGGGCCTGCCTCGGCCGGTAGCCCTTGCAACCAGGAGCGCGCGCGGGGCACCCGCCGCGCGCGCTTCGCTTTCAGACCTTTTTTCCATCAATTTTTTTCATGCCCGACGCATTTTTTCCACAATGGACGCGGCGCTCACTGTTTCTTTTTTTCTCAATTTCTTCCGAAACCCTCCTGAAAAACTCCTCCGGCGGCACACGCAGCGCCTCACAGATAGAGTAGACGGCATTGACCGTCGGTCGTTTCAGTTCCTGTTCAATATCGCGCAGATAGCGTCGCTCGAGACAGGCAAAGTCAGCCAGCGATGACTTGGTCATGCCGCGCTCTGCGCGCAAGGCCTCAATCACCTTTGCAATGGCGCCCGAAAGGTACGGATATACTTTCATAAGTATTAATTACACCAAAACACGCCGATGAATATGAACTATAGCACTCACAAATCGGGAACTATAGTTTACATCTTTTCCATATTTATTCTTTTTTTGCCGAGGTGAGCCGTAAAATACCTCTTTAAAACTATCCATATATCAAGAATTCCTGTTATTTCTTTTTCCAGTGCATACACAGTTTACACAAATGACAATTTTAAAAACATTCATGTGCATAAATTTTAAATATTATTATATCTGTATATAACAAAAAATAATCATTACATCATAGTTATGCATTACACATAACAATATTATATTAATAATATATGATTATTAGTCTAGATATATAAATACAAATAAACAGCATCAATAAAATATAAATATACATCTACAACTTTAACACATAATAGCTATAGCGAAATATATAATTACATCTTTATAAAAATATGCACTAAAAAATGAGCTGTCTTCTTTCCACTACGCGCTACAAAGTAGCAATACGAACTGGCATCATTAGCAACATGGTGTCATTCCCTGTATCAAATATATATTTTTATGCTTTTATTTCAACATATTAAGATAAAAAATAATAATATTTCCGCAATAAAAATCATATACTAAGTGCAATAAACTTTTGATACTTGCATCAGCAATTCCATAAAGGTAGAGTGATTTATCATTTGTTGCGATTCTGCTGCACGTTTGCGACAGAATCGCAGGCTGTTCCTCCCGTCATACCCGTACGCCATGGCGGGTAAACTCTTTTATTGTGCGGCGATGTCCGCCCACAGCCTGAAGGTCACGGCGGCCCTGCAATCCCCTCAAAAAACACACGATAGTGCTGCGTTGGCAGCATCGAGCACACGCTTCCCTAACGATCTGTTAAACCTGAGGAAAGCGCTCATGAAGATATTTCGGTACAGAATTTTTCTTCCGGTCCTCGCCATTGCAGTTTACCTGTTATTGTCCACGTCCGCTCTTGCCGGAGAGGTCGTGCGCGTGGGATTTTTTGAGTTCGGCGACTATATGACCCGTGACCGGAACGGGCATTACCGGGGAACGGTCTTTGAAATTCTGCACGAAATTTCGACCAATACGGGAATACGCTACAAGATCGTGGATTGCGACGACTGGCCGCGCGGTCTTCAACTGCTCGAGCAAGGCCAGATAGACCTGCTGCCCTGCACGTTTTTCCTTTCCGGCCGGGAAAACAGCATGCTCTTTCCCGACCTGCCCCTTGCCATTTCCTTTGTCTCCATCGCCGTCAAACCGGACGATGCCCGTTACAGATATGACAAACCAGCGAGTTTTGACGGCATGCGTGTAGGTGTTATTTCCGGCGCCAGGGATGCTCCCGCCCTTGCAGCCTACGCCCGCAAGATGGGTATACGCCTGTCCCCGGTTGCCTACACCACCACCCCGGCCCTGCTGCAAGCCCTGCGCGACAATGAGGTGGACGCCATTGCCACCAGCCAGCCTCGTAACGACACTCCCCTCCGCGTGGTGGCACATTTTTCTCCGGAACCTTTCTATTTTGCCGTCACCCCCAGGAAATCACGGCTGCTTGCCACGCTCAACGAAGAGCAGCGCCGGATCGCGCGGCGTGTCTCTGCCACCCATGAGCTGTACGGCAAATATCTCTCCGTCAATATGGCCGAACAGTCTCTTTTTACTCTTGATGAACATCTGTACCTGAATGAGGGCAAACCCGTTATCGTGGCGTATGACCCGGACTGGCCCCCGCTGACCTGGGAAGATCCTCAGACACGGGCTTTTTCGGGGATTGTTGCAAACCTGTTTGATAAAATCCGTCAGGCAACGGGGCTCAGGTTCCAGTTTGTTCCCATGTCCATGTCCCAGTCCCTGAGCATGGTCACCAGCGGCGAAGTAGATATTGTCTGCGCTCTTTCCGGAAATTTTCTGTGGGACAAAGAGCTGTTCATGCGTACTACGCGTCCGTATCTGCGCACGGCGGTGGTTCAGATATACCGACGTGACGGCTCGCCCCAAAACGGGCGTCGCATCGCGTTGCGCCGGGGCTGCCTGATTTCAAGCCAGGTGGCCGCCGACAACAAGGACAAGCAAGCGCACTACTACGACAACCTCACAGAATGCCTGGACGCCCTCGTCAACGGCGAAACGGACATGACCTATTCTGACGTCTACGCCGCAGCCCACCTGCTGAAAAACCCGCGTTACGCGGGCCTGTCTGTGAATCCTGCGGACAAATACATCAGCAATATCAGGATGGGCGTTTCGCGCCAGGCAGATCTGCGCCTGTATTCCATCCTGGACAAGGGCCTGCAATTTCTGCCGGAAAGCCCTGTCGACAGCATGGTGTCCGCTGCGGGTCCGTTGCAGCGTGAAACCACGCTTGCAGAATTCATCAGCCAGAATCCTGTAAGTACATTCAGCGCTCTCATGCTCTTCTTCCTCACTGTCACCCTGCTCATGGGCATCAGCCTCGCCATCAAGTCCAACAGCAACAAGCGCATACAGGTACTGCTGCACCGCGACATGCTCACCGGCCTGCCCAATCTTTATAAATTCCGCCAGGACTGCGCCAAACTGCTCGCAGATACGGGCAAGCATGCCTATGTGCTGCTTTTTGGCGATATCTGCCAGTTCAAGGCCATTAATGACCAGTTTGGTTTTTCCAGCGGCGACAGGCTGTTACGCGCATATGGCGATATATTGAGAAGTAATGTGGGCGAAGGTGAACTTTGCGCCCGCGCATCGGCCGACATGTACTCGATGTTTCTGCGCTATGAAGGGTGGGAGCTGTTGCTGGCGCGGCTGCGCCATATGGATGACAGTCTGGATATCTGGCGGCAAAAAGAAGAAATGCCGTATAAGGTCAAAACGGTATATGGCGCCTACATTGTCAGTGGCACAGAGGGGCGCGATGTGCAGCTCATGCTTGATCTGGCAAACTATGCGCGCCGCGAGGCCAAACGCAACGGCAGCACCAGCCTGATGCTCTACGACGAGCAGATGCGACAGGAAACCCTGTTACACCAAGAACTTAACGGCAGACTTGAGACCGCCCTCAGGGAGGGCGAACTGGTCCCGTGGTATCAGATCAAGGTGGACATGCGCACAGGCGCCATTATCGGCAGCGAGGCCCTGGTGCGATGGAAGCACCCCACCCGCGGCCTGCTTATGCCCGACAGTTTTATTCCCCTGTTCGAGCGCAACGGCCTGATTATGGACATTGACATGCATGTCTTCACGCAGGTCTGCAAGGCCATGCAGAGCTGGCGTTTGCGCAATCTGCCCTTGTACACTGTTTCATGCAATTTCTCGCGCGTACATTTTGACCGGCCCGGATTCCCCCGGCAACTGGCAGAAATAGCCGACCGCTACGCCATTCCCCACGAGTTGCTGGAAGTGGAAATTACTGAAAGCGCCATCATGAAAAACCCCGAGGCGGCCTGGCTGCGCCTGATCCAGCTCAAACAGTACGGCTTCAAGACCGCCATTGACGACTTTGGCGCGGGCTATTCCTCACTGGGTCTCGTGCAGATGCTCAATGCCGACGTCATCAAGATCGACCGCAGCTTTGTCCTGCGCGACCTGCCCGGCCAGAGGGCGCAGACAGTGCTTGGCAATATCATACGCATGGCTCTGGATCTTGAAATGTCTGTTATCTGCGAAGGTGTGGAAACCGCCGAGCAGGCGGCCATTCTTATGCGGCTTGGCTGCTTCAAGGCTCAGGGCTACTACTATGCCAAACCCGAGCCGGAGCACGAATTTGAAGCCCGGCTGGCCATGCTCATCACATAGAGCAATTAACGCTTCAAATGATCGTTTAGCGGTCGGTAAATTCACCCTATAATCATTTGACGACAAGGAGTTGGCGACAAATCCGTGTAGAATATTTCAAGTGTGAAATGCCCTAGAACGATGTACTTTTTACACTGCTCTGACGGCTGCGTGAGCAGACCTTCGCTGCAGAGGCGTAAGCGCATGTATCTGCGCGGGTAAACGCCGAAGTAATTGTGCCTTAACCTTTGAGAACATATATTCCCAAAGGTAATCTGCTCTTGGGAAGGCATGGCCTGCAGGACGCTTTTTTAAAAAAGGCTGGTACTGCAAGGCAAGCCGACTATGCTCCGGTGCTTTCCTTGCTTTTTTTCTGTTCCATGCTGTGCAGGATAAGGCTCATGAGCCGCCTCGTCTGCACCTCCGCATCGAACTCCCGCAATATGGTCTGTTGTGCGCCAACGCGCATCTGCACAAGCGAAGGGGCATTTGCCAGTGCCTTGGCAACAGTGCGGCCCATGCATTCCGCATCCCAGAAACCACATAAAAAGCCGTTGACGCCGTCCCGTATGATTTCCCGCACAGGCGGCGTATCAGAGCCTACCACCAGAGTGCCGCAGGCCATGGCCTCCAGCAGGCCGGTAGTCAGTGAATGCGGCGCGGCCAGGTAAACATGGGCAGTAGATGACCGCAAAAGTTCCCGGTATTCCCTGAGAGAGCGTGACCCGAGCACATGTACGCGAACTCTCTGCTCCGGCGGCAGGTTCAGGCTGTCTACCCGTTGCAGGGCTTCTTCTTCCCTTCCGCGCATACTGCCACCCGAGGCTGCGCCTTCAAGCCAGGCGATCAGAACCAGGCAGTTGGGACGTTGCGCAAGCAGGTGCGGCAGGCATTCCACAAACTGGTTGAAACCACGCGCCGGCTCATGCGGCGGTCCCAAAAAGCTGACAAGCTCTTGCGCGTGTTCCTCCTGGTTTTCCACCGGGGAAAAAAAACGGGGATTAATGCCGCTGTGCACAACGTGCAACCTTTTTCTCAGAAATTCAGGGTACTGCTCCCTTTGCCACAACGATGAGGTCACAGCCAGATCACAGTCTCCCAAGGCGTTATATTCCCAAAGATTCGCGACCCTTGCGGGAGCAAAGTCCGCAGCCGGACGCTGTTTTCCCCTGGTGAAAAAGCAGTGGCTTTCGCCCGGAGTATAAAACCAGTCGCCCTGCCCCACATAAAAGGCATCGGGAAAAATGTCGCGCAAATAAAAGCTGCCGCCCATACTGGCCGAAGCACAAATAATATCAGGAAAAAATCCGTCTTTACGCAGCCCCAGCAAAGTATTGCCCGCGCGTGCGCCACGCCGCAGCCGCGTGACGATTTCCCTTTCCGCCGGGTCATCACTATCACAGGGGGCGGCAGGCGGCAGACGCAGGCGGCGAACTCCGGCAAGCGTTAGCTTCTGTCCGGTTTCGGCCAGAAAAAGCACTTTATTTTCACGCACAGCCCCAAACGCCTGGGCCAGGGAGCGAAAACGCCCTGGAAACGTCGAATTCAAAAACAATACCCGCATGTATACCCACGCTAGCCTTCATGTTCAGATTTATCATCCCGGCTGTCATGCAACAGCGCAAGAAAGGCCGCGCCCTGCTCCGAAGCCAGGAATTTTCTCAGGGCTGCCACCACGTGCACGTCGTATTTGGGCGGCTGTTCTTCCAGAATGCCCAGCGCCTGTTCAACGCCGAGGGCCTGACGGTAAGAACGCGAGCGGACCAGTGCGCAGAAGGTATTGGCCACGGCCAGAATACGGGCGTTTTCGCAAATGGCATCGCCGGAAAGTCCGGCCGGATAGCCGGAACCGTCTTGCCTTTCATACATCTGCGAAATGGCTTCCAGAACCGGCAGGCCAAAATCAATGCCTTCCAGGGCACGTACGGCATATTCCACATGCCGTTGCAGCATCGAGCGTTCTTCGGGCGTAAGCACACCGGACTTGGTGAGCAGCTCTCTGGGCAGCTGAATCATGCCTAGTTGCGAAAGGTTGGCCGCCGTACGCAAGGTAGCCAGAGTGATTGCATCTGTTTTTTCAAGTCCATAGGCCAGGGTCACGGCAAGCTGCGCCATAAGGGATGAATGCCCGCGCAGATAGCTGTCAACAGCTTCAACCGCGCGCACAAAGGCATTGACGGTCTGGTTGACCATCTGCTGCGCTCGCTGCTGGGCCACGGCGAGGTCTGTCACGTCGCTGTAGACAGAAACCACGCCCGACATACGCCCCGCCTCGTCACGAAACGGCGTGCAGGACGTAAAGAAGTAGCGCTGGCTGCCGTCTACCGGCAGCGTTTCGGTAAAACTTGAAAGGTCGCCGGTCTGGTGTACCGCCAGAGTATGAGTCACAAGGCTGCGCGCGATATCCGGACCGAGATCGGTATAGGAACGGCCGCGCAAGCTGCCTGCATCCACACCCACCATATGTGCAAAACTCTGGTTGGCGTAAAATATGATTCCGTTAAGGTCGTTGAGCACAACCCCTGCCGACAGGGCTGAATTCACGCCGTCCATGATCTGCTTCTGCTGGTTGACCATAAGATACAGACGACGCAGCTGATCGGCCACTGCGCGTTCCCTGCGTCCTACAAGCCACCACCACAGGGCGAACAGCATGATGCCCGTCAGGGCCAGCACCAGAACCGCGCCCAGCATGACGTTTTTGCGCAGAGAATGGTAGGACGCGTCAATCCGCACGGTCTCCACTCCCTGGTCCACAAGCCAGGGCAGTCGCGGCACAGGCACGGCCAGCGTATATGTGGTTTCTTCGCCATTGCCGCCGGGGCCGGGTTCGGTGCGCATGGCCAGGGGCAAACGCCCGCCCTCAAGCGTCCAGCCCGGCAGATTCACAAAGCCTTCCTGCACGGTTGGGTCGATGCGCTGCAGCCGCTGGTTGAAATGCTCCAGTATGGCGGAACTGAACTCTTTGCCGCCCGTATGCCGCGTAATGGCCTTGACGACCGGCAGCACGTTGTTGGTTGCCAGCAAGACGGAAACCACCCTGTCGCCTGTGGCATCCACATAAAGCGGAGCCACAATGGGAAATGCCATATCCATGACCAGTTCGCCGTGTTGCCGCCGTACAGGCAGAAAAACAGGCTGGCGCGTACGGATGGCCTCGGCAACGTACATGCGCTGCTCTTCGCTCAAAACGGGCGGTTCACCGGGCGACAGATATACTTCCAGATCTGTGTTGATAAGACTTGCACCCCAGAACGAGTTCTTTTCAATAAAATCCTTGAGCTGCCGCAGCATCATGGGCAGACGCGGCAGAATGGCGCTTATGGGGTCCTGCGTGGACGACCGCCACCCGTCATGATCCGGATCTGCAAAACTGTCCGGCACCGGTACGCTTTCCACCTCTTTTCGTGACTCGCGCAGCAGCACGTCCGGCGACAGATGCGAACTGTTTACCTCGGCGGCAAAAAGCCGCAGCAGATCCATTTCTGCAAACATTTCAACCTGTTTTATAATGCCGCCGGACCACACGGTGAGCAAGGCCACCTTGTTGTTGGCCTGCACGTGCAGATTCTGCCCCACTTCGCGCAGCATGCGCTCGCGGGAATTCTGCAGGTACCAGTTGGCCCCTGTCACGATAAGAACTGCCATCACCGCAAAGACAGCCAGCATGATCCGGGCTGCGGCGCGGTTGCGCGACTTTATGTCGGAAGAATCCTGTAATGCCATAATCGTTCCTTTCGCGACGGATCAGCGCTCTCGCAGGGCGTTCTGCTTGGCCTTGAGAATGGGCTTGAGCAGATAATCCAGAACAGTTTTTTTGCCGATGAGAATATCTGTGGTCACAATCATGCCGGGGATAATGGGCAGATATTCCTTGTGATAGACAATGGCATTTTTCTGGGTACGCACCTTGACCAGATAGAAATGCTCGCCCTTCTTGTCCTCAATGGTGTCGGCACTGATGGACTCAAGCTTGCCCTCAAGACCGCCGTAAATGGAAAAGTCATAGGCAGAAACCTTGACCATCACATCCTGCCCGGGACGCAGAAAAGCCACGTCCTGCGGCTTGACCTTGGCCTCCACCAGCAGGGTATCGTCCAGGGGCACGATGTCCATGATGGGTTCACCGGGCTTTACCACGCCGCCTACGGTAGAAATGTATATCTGCTTTACCGTGCCGCGCACAGGCGCGCGAAGTTCGGTGCGGGTCACCCGGTCGCGTCCGGCAGAGATGCTTTCGCGCAGCGAGTTCAGCTCCTGGCGTCTTTTATTGATTTCTTCCGTAATGGCCGAGGCCTGCTCCGCACGGCGCGAGGCTATGCGCTGCCGCGATTCTTCAGCCGCAGCCTGCGCCTTGGGTATGGCTGCGGCCAGGGCGTCAATCTGCCCCTGCAGTTCCACCACCCGCTGCTGCAGGCCGAGATATTCCATCTTGGAAAAGTTGTTGCGCTGCACCAGCGCATAGGCAGTATCACGCTGCTCAATGGCCAGGGCCAGGCTGCGGTCAAGCTGTACCTTGCGGGCTGTCTGCTCCTCGACATCGTGCATGCGCTGGGTGTATTGCGACTGCAATACCTCGACTTCAGCATTCAGTTGTACACGACGCACCTGATAGGCATTTTCCTGGTCCTGCATGATCTGGCGGGCGCGGGCCAGGACGGATTCGTCCACCCTGCGGCCAATAAGCTGACTGGCCCATGCTTCAAGATGCTCCGGAAAAACAGGTGGCTCACTTTTTATTTCCGCCTCAAGGCGGGCTATTGCCAGACTGTTTTCCATAGCCTTGTTCACGGCATCGCGGTACGCGCTCTCGGCCATTTCGTTATCCAGCTGGGCCAGTATTGTCCCCTTGTCCACAATCTGGCCTTCGCGCACCATAACGGCACGCAGAATGCCGCCTTCAAGGTTCTGTATGGTTTGGGTACGCTGTGACCCCACCACCGTGCCTTCGGCGTGGGTCACTTCGTCCACACTGGCAAAGGCAGCCCAGATGATGAGACACAAAAACATGACCGCCACGCAGATGGAGAGCGCCCGGACACCGAAATGGGGCCTGCGCGCCAGCGCGGCGTCCACCTCGCTGGCAAACTGTATGTCGTCGGGTGTCAGGCCGTTGAGGGGTGCGTCCATAGCGGCAAAAAGACCGGGATTGCCCTGCTGCTGGCCGGGTGGCGGCGCTCCCTCACCGCCTTTCAGGCGGTTCAGGGTTTCGGCGATGGACTGGCGGAGACTTTTATCCGGCCGCTGCTCATGCTCGCCGCCCATGAGCAGGTCGCGCAGAAAAGCCTTGGGGCCGCTCTGCTCGACAGGCGCGGGAACGCTCCCTTCCGGGCCGACGGGGTGCGGCATGTCATGACCGCTCTCCTCACCATGCCCCAGCGGGAGAAAGCCGATGCCGTCCACCTGATCATCCGTCCAGTGACCATCATGCTCGCCAGACACAGGCATGACGATGGGCGCGGCTCCTTCCGATCCCGCACCGGGCATGGCGGGCAGGGCATCATCTTTATGGACCGGCTTTGGCGCGCCAAAGGGAGCCTGCCCCGAGGGCAGGTAACACAAAAACCCGTTCTCGGCCGTGCCGCAAAAAGCCGCATTAAAATCCGGCTGCGGCGCGGTACGGGAAGAAGAATCCGGAGAAACGGCCCCGGAAGCGGCCGGACCGCCGGACTCCTGCCCCCGGGCACCGTCGGGCACAGCGGATTCCGCAGGGCTTGCCGCCGGAGCAATGGGGCCTTTTGCTTTATCTTTATCTTGTGGTGTCAACTGCATGCTACATATTCTCCGCGGGCCGTTGCGCCGGAGCGCCCTGTCCCTGTCGTGCCGTATCCATGCTTTGCCGTGAACGGTCACGCAGACGCTGCAAAACGGCGTCGCGCGGGCCATCCATTCTTATTTGGCCGTTTTCCATAACAATCAGGCGATTTACAATACGCAGCATGGACAAGCGGTGTGTCACCAGCACCACGGTGCGCCCATCCATGACCGAATACAGGCGCTTTTGCAGCATTACCTCAGAGTCCGTATCCATGTTGCTGGTAGGCTCATCCAGAAGCAGCACTTCGGGGTCGCGCACAAGGGCGCGCGCCAGCGCCACAGCCTGACGCTGCCCGCCGGAAAGAGCCCTGCCCTGTTCACCCACCTGCGCGGCAAAGCCAGCGGGATTGTTGCGCAAAAAATCTGTCACACCCGCCAGAGCCGCTGCGCGCAGGATAAGATGGTCATTGATGGTGGGATCGCCCAGGGCAATATTGTCGCGAATGCTGCCGTAAAACAGCACCACGTCCTGCGGCAGTACGCCCACGCGTCCCCTGAGGTCGGTGCTGGGTATCTGCCGTATGTCCACATCGCCGAATTTCACGGCGCCTTCCTTGGGCTGATAAAGGCCGATAAGCAGCTTGGACAGTGTGCTCTTGCCCGACCCCATAGGCCCGATGATGCCCACACGCTCGCCCGGCTCGATATGCAGCGATACGCGGTCAAGGGCCAGACGCTCCTGCTGCGGGTAAGCGAAGGACACGTTTTCCATAGTGAATGACGGCCGCAGCATGCCGAAATCCATGCAGGTTTTTTCCACCTGGTTTTCTGAAGGCAGCACCATGAGCATGTCGAGCGCCTTGAGCGTCACATGCGAGTTCTGAAGGCGCGTAAGCAGCGAGGCCATCTGCAGCAGAGGGGCCATGGTCCGCCCCACCAGAATATTGCAGCCTATAAGGGCGCCCATGGTCATCAGGCCGTCGGATATGCGGTACACGCCCCAAACGATCATGGCCACCGTCACAAGCTGGGTAATGAGCATGGAAGACGTGACGGCCAGATTGTTGTACTTGCGGGCCTCGCTGTTGGACTGGGCGGAAAGCCCCACCACAGATTCCCAGAGCTTTTGCATGCGGCTTTCGGCCATGCACGACTTGAGGGTTTCAAGCCCGCCCACAATCTCCACCAGCAGGGCGTTTTTCTGCATATTCTGCTTGTAACTGGCCTCGGCACTGCGCCGCGAGCGCGACTGCAGCAGCAGGCCGATGCCCAGCATCAGGGGCATTGCCGCCAGAGGCAAGAATACCAGCGGGCCGCCGATAAATCCGATAAGCAGCAGGAATATGACCAGAAAAGGCAGATCAATGCAGGCCAGCAGGCTTGAAGAGCTGAAAAATTCGCGTAACTGCTCGAATTCACGCAGGTTATTAACAAGTGCCCCTGTGGATTCTGGCTTGGCGTCCATGCGCATTGAAAGCACTTTCTCTACCAGCGAACTCGAAAGCACAATGTCGGCATTGCGCCCGGCCACGTCCACAAAATGGGTACGCAACGACGAGAGCAAAAAGTTGAAGAGATAGATTATGAGAATGCCGATAGCCAGAACCCACAGGGTTTCAATGGCATTATTGGGAACCACGCGGTCGTAGACGTTCATGACAAAAAGCGGGCTGCCCACGGCAATGAGGTTGATCACCACACTGGCCAGAGCCACATGCCGGTAAATGGGCGCGTAATAACGCAGCACATCCCAGAACCAGCGCTTGCCGTGCGAAATGCTCAGCCGCTCGGCGCGGTCATCGGGTGCGGATTCCACAGCGGCAAAGAGTGCGTAACCGGAGTATTCCTGCTTGAGATCTTCAAGAGACACCGCCTGCGCGGCATCGCTGGTTTCAGGAAATATGACCTCGGCCATGCCGTCTTTCATGCCTGTCAGCACACATGAGCGATCGCGGGTCAGCAGAAGAATGCAGGGCATTACCAGGGTGGGAATATCCTCCAGCTCCGGGCGAAAGACAATCCGGCCCGAAAGCCCGGCCTTGCGCGCAGCCCTGAGGCACGCCTGGGGGGTTACCTTGCTGCCGGTAAGACCGGCCATAAGAAACTGCGGGCTGACCACCCTGCCGCGCAAGCGCAACAGCACTGCAAGGCTGCGCAACAGGCCGGGCATGAAGTCAACGTCAGACGGGCGCAAAGGCCCCATGCCGGAATCTCTGCCCGACTGGCCGGACTTCATGGCCGCTTCGTGACGTGCGGCCTGGGCCATGGCGTTCATGGCGGCTTCACCCGTCTGGCCTGAAACTCCCTGTGCGTCGCCCGGCGCGGGAGCACCTTCAGCATCCGGGACTGCTCCGGCTTCGGCTGCGGACTGCGGCTGCGTTTCGGCGGTTCCTGCGTCCTGCGCAGGTGCGGCAACCTCAGCGGAAGCGGCAGCAGCGGCATCCCGTTCACTGGAAGCTTCCGTGCGGGGGTGGGCATTGCCGAGCACAGCGCTGCCATTGGGCATGCCGGGCGGCATGCCCTCCTGCCCAGACGCAGGGGCAGCCTCTTTTGCCTGCTGGCCGGGCAATATGGTCACGGCTCCGGAAAGTTGCGAAAGTCCGGCATTCTGCGTCGCGCTCCCGGACCCGGGCGAGGCCGGGCCTATGGAGGCAGCATGCGTGCCTGTAGCAGAAGACGTTGCGGAGGCCGGCGTGGGAGCAGCACCGTTCGCAGTCGCGCTGGCTGCCGTTCCGTCCGGGGTCTTCCCTGAAATCTGTGTGGTGTCAGGCTGTTCCATGGTATTCCCATTGCTGTAACACAAGGGCTGGAAGCCCTTGTAAAGGGGCAGGAGCGTGGGCCACAAGGCGGAAATGCCTTGCCGGGCGCTGCGGCCGGCATACCGCTTTGAACGGTTTACCGTTTATGAAAGTACGTTAATGCGACCGAATTGCCAAGCTGTTAGGCAATCAGGTGCAAACGCGAAAATTGGTGAACGCGGGGAAATAAATAAAGAAATCAGGCGATGTTCCCCGGCGCGCATGCGCACCGGGGAACAAACACCTCTTACTCAAACCAGCCGGGAGCGAATTCTTCGCGGGGGTCAGTGGCGTCCTTGGGCGGTTCCTGCCCAAGGGGACCGGTATTAATGGACATTTGCGGCAGCAGGTTGCCCGAAAGCGCGCTCAGGCGATACGCGCCCACCAGGATATTGCCGCGAGCGGTTTCGGCCTGGGTGGAGGAGTTGAAAAGCTCATTCTCCGTGTCGAGCACGTCAAGAATGCTGCGCCTGCCGATCTGGAACTGTTCAACATACGCCGAGCGGGTGTACTTGCTGTACTCCACAGCCTTGCTGTAGTGCGAGTACTGTTCCTGCGCGGCCTGATAGTTGGTCCAGGTGCTTTCGATATCCAGCTTCAGCTCATCAAGAAAATCGTACATCACCTGGCGGCTCTGCCGGATGCGCGCTGAAGCCGCACGCCGTTCGGCCAGGTCCGCTCCGCTGTTGAAGATATTCCAGCGCACGACGCCAAGCACGTCAAAGCTGTATATCCAGCGGTCGGTAGCTCCGCCCCTGTCCGTATAGTTGGGGCCGGCTTCAAGGTTCAGCGTGGGATAAAAGGCGGAGTCGGCCAGCTCACGCTCGCCGCGCGCGGCGCGGATGTCCTGCATGTAGGCAGACAGCTTGGGGTTGCTCTGCTCGGCCTGTGTCAGTACCGCATCCGGGCCTTTATACAGCTCGGGGGGCATCGTCACAGGGGCCATTTTGGCCGCGGCGGGCAGCCCAGTAAGGCGAACATACCTGTCTTCCGCCACAAGAAGGGCGGCCTTGGCCTCGGACAGGCTCGACAGGGCGCGCTGCAGGCGCGAACGGGCCTGCGTCACGTCGGCGGCGGTATCAGCGCCAAGGCTGGCCCTGTCCTGTGCCTGGTTCACAAGCGCCTTGTGCTGGCTTACGTTCATTTCGGCCAGTTCAAGGATCTTTCTGCGGCGCAGAACGTCGATATGCGAAATGATACCTTCAAGGGACAGCGAAGTGGCCGTATCAAACACGCGATACTTTACGGACTCAAGGGTAGACTTGGCCGTGCGCACACGCGAACGCGTGGCAAAACCGTCCCAGATAGGCTGCACAAGCTGGGCGTTAACGCCGGCCAGGCCCCACATCTGATAGTCCAGGTCTTTATTGCGTGTGCTCGAATCGCTCAGCACACTGCCGCCAGCGCGCCCCGTAACGTCCACGCGGGGGCCGAACCCGGCTTTGGCGCGGTCAACTTCGTGCTCAAGCACATTGCGGTTTTCCTGAATCCCCCTCAAGGCCCTGTTGGTACGCAGCACGCCATAAATGGAATCTTCCACGGTTATGGCCTGCCCTGCGGGCGGAGGAGGCGGATATGCGCTTTCGGCAGCTACAGTCAGCGCCGGGGCCAGCAGAATCAGCCCCAATAAGGTAAAAACATACTGTTTCACAGTTCACTCCCTAAGAATGAAAAGCCGCGCCTTATGGCGGCCTTTCGCTCTGTCCGCATGCCGGCCAGAATGGCCCACATTGTGGATACGGCAACCGGGTGCGCCACCGTCCACAACGGCATGCTTTAGGCTTTTGGTGAAATACCCGGATTAAGGGCGCCCTGCAAGCTCTTTTGGCTCAAAGCCCTACAGGTTACGCAGTTTTTCCGCATAACGCCCGGCACGACAAAAGTCAGATGCGGCAGGTCCAGCCACTCACAAACGGATTCTGGCTGGTGCCTGCTACTATTAACAGTTAGCAATAGTTGGGAAATAAAAGCAAGAGCCTGATACCTCACCAAAAACAGAAAAACGTATAACGCATCAAAAAATAAAGATAAATATATTTAACTATAGTATTATATTTTGTATCTGGCTGAAAAATTTTACTCTCAGGCGCCAAATGGCATGACGCAAAATGATCCGACAAACAGCAGCGGCAGAATTGCATACGGAAAAACCGATGAAAAGCATTGCCTGCAAGTCAATCAATCCAAGAGATCAGGTCAGATCAATGCCGCAGCACATCTTCTGAAGCCAGCAGACGTCCATTGCAGTGCTTCAGATACTTCGCACCGCCGCCGGGGTGGTTTCAAAAAAGCATCGCTCCACGAGCGCCTTATCCGCTCGGCATGCAGCATGGGGCTGATTGCGGGCTGCCTGCCCTGCCCCCCCCCGGGCAGCAGAAAAACTGCGCGGGGATGCCCTTGCTCCAGAGGGAAGCTGCGACAGGACGCACATGACGATTGAACCGGGGCTTCCACCTCGTGAGATGATCGCTTTCGGGCTGCCTGCGGCAGACAGCCCGGGCAGGTCGCCCTAGGGGCCTCGTCACAAGGCGTGGCCCTGTACAGGCGACGAACCATCTTGCAAAAATCCGGGGCCGCACACTGCGCAGCAGAAAATATCCTTCGGCAGGTGTGCGGCTCCGCAACAGACAGGCTAGAAACTGTAGTTCAGTTCTTCAAAAAAGGCCTTGGGGTGCGCACAGGCGGGGCACATTTCGGGCGCGTGCTCCCCGTCCACGAGACAGCCGCAGTTGATACAGCGCCACACTGTGGGCTTGGAACGCATGAACATGCGACCTTCCTTGATATCGCTGGCGAGCTTGAGGAAGCGCTTTTCGTGATAGGCTTCGGCTACGGCGATATGGCGCATGACAAAAGCAACTTCGGAAAAACCTTCTTTTTCGGCGGTGGCAGCCATCGAAGGATACATTTCAGTGTGCTCGTAGTTTTCGCCCTGGGCAGAAGCCAGCAGGTTGGCTTCGCTGCCCGCGATAATGCCCGCAGGATACGCAGCCTGGATTTCTACCTCACCACCTTCAAGAAATTTGAAAAGGCGCTTGGCGTGCTCTTTTTCCTGCGCGGCAGTTTCAAGAAAGATTTCCTGCACCAGCACGTAGCCGTCTTTTTTGGCCACGGAGGAAAAAAAGTCATAACGGTTACGGGCCTGCGACTCACCGGCAAAGGCAGTCAGAATGTTCTTTTCGGTCTGGGTTCCCTTTAACGATTTCATGGCAAAACCTCTCTTTCGCATGCAATACATGCTGTATACAAGGTGTCTGGACGTAAACGAAATAAAAAGGGACAGCAGCAGCCATCCCCCAAGTCGACTTTATATAATTGATATTTGTTACTGTCAATAGGCTACCCTGCCTGTTCGGCCTCCGCAAGCTGCGCTTCAAGGGCCGCAATCTGAGCCTGCAGGGCATGTATCTTGCTCTGCAGGGCCGTATCTGCTCCACCGCCACTGGCCTGGCTGGCAAGGCTTGCCAGCTGGCTTTTGAGGGCTTCTATTTTTTGTTTTATACTTTCCACAGAACTTGAGCCGCCAGGCCCACCCGATGCGCCCCCTGCGCCTGAAGCCTTTTCGCCTCCGTCACTGCCGTCATTACCGGAAAGTCCGGCCACCTGACTGCCGGAGCTTTCCTGCCGGGCACCTGGCGCGGGCGATTTGGTAGAAGCCGAGTAGCGGCCAAGTTTTTCGCGCAAAAGCTCTCTGGCCTTGTCGGAAATATTCACCGTATCACCAGAATCGCCCTTGCCGGAAGCTGTGGTGCTTCTGGCGCTGCCGCCGAGATCCCATATCCCTTCCACACCGGAAAGGCCGCCAACGCCATATGTGCCTGACACGCTCATGTCTGCTCCTCGGATGCCTTGCACCGGTTGGAAAACAATTCCTCCCGCCAGTACCTGCGAAAAAGTAGCAAAAGCCATGCCAGAGCATAAAGGGGAAAATTCTGCCCGTCGGTTCTGTCAGGATGCATCCACGGCCCTTTACAAGGGCTTGCCGCCTGTGGCAGCCTCGCCCCATGTCTGAAAAAAAAACTGCACCACAACTCCGGAAAGGCCCGGGCGCCTTCCCTCCCCTGCCGGAGTACATTCACTTGCCTCTGGCCGGGGGAACCAGACTGGCAGCCAGGGTGCGCCCTTCAGCCCGCGCCCGCCGCACCCGCCTGACGCTTGACCCGCGCGGCCGCCTGACCCTCACGGTTCCCGAAGGCATGCCCCTTGTGGTTCTGGAACAGAGCCTGCCGCAATTTTTGCCGTGGCTGGAACGCGCGTGGAAAAAGCATCAGTCCGGCAGCCCGGAGGAGCAGCTGCCCCCCAGTATAAACCTGCCCCTGCCTGACATATCATTTCAGGTGTGTCTTGACGGCGACCTTGCCGCCGGCCGGCTGGCTGCGGCGCAACATCAGGAGCACAGCGCCTCCCTGCTGGTGCGCTCCGGGCCGCAACGCCTTTTGCTGGTGCAAAGCCCCGGCCTGCTGCGCCTTTTCGGTCCGGTGCAGGATACGGCACTGTGCGCCCGGGCATTGCGTCAATGGTGCCGCAACATGGCGAGCGTGCTGCTGCCGCCCTATCTTGAAGGCCTGGCGCGGCAGGGCGGATTTATGCTTGAAAAAGTCAGCATACGGGACCAGCGGTCGCGCTGGGGCAGTTGTGCGCGCGTACGACGCTCCGCCGTCAATGCCCGCAGCGGAGAAAAAAAAGCCGGACAAAACGGCGCGTCTTTGGCAGAGATGGAGCATAGGCGGCAAAACTCCGCTGCCGCTCCGGCTTCCAGCAGGGCGGGGCGCTGGATGGACACTTTTTTCCGGCTGTTTTCAGACGCGGACAGTCCGGGCCTGACACCTGCAGGGCGCAACGCAGCCGCCCCGGCCGACACCTTCGGGGATGATCCCGCAGGGCGTATAAGCCTCAACTGGCGGGCGCTGCTGCTGCCGCGCCCCCTGCTGGAACACCTGTGCTGGCACGAACTGTGTCATCTGCGCCATATGAACCACTCCCCTGCCTACAGGGCAGAGCTTGCCCGCTATTCCCCGGACTGGCCCGGATGCGAAAAAGCTCTGGACCATGCATGGCGAGGTCTGCCCTGGTGGGCCTTGCCCGGCGGTGATCCTTCAGAAGACGACGCCTAAACTCACGCCCCGAAGTTGTGATCTGCTCTGCACTCCGGAGCCGCTGCCCGCCCCACGCGCCAGAAGAACGGGCGCACTCGCTCCCCAAAAGCAGGTCAAGAAAGATGCGCTCGCCGAGCAGGCTGCGCAAGCATTTGCAATAAACTCATTGCAGACGGCAATTGCCCTACACCTAGGGTTTCAGTTCACTCATGGAATTGGCCCTGCCCGCCACCACAATGGTGTCTCCCTTGTGCAGAACGGTCATGGCCGGGGGGACGAAGTTAAAAGAATGCTCGCCCACGGGACGAATGCCCAGAACCATAATATTGAAACGCTGCATGAGATTAAGCTCCACCAGCGTTTTGCCGTGCCATTCGTCTACCTTCAGTTCCTGAATCGCGATGCCCCCGTACTTGGGGATAAGATCCAGCATGCCCGGATAGGTGAGCTGATGGGCAGCCATGACGGCGGCCTCCATTTCGGGAACCAGGGCACGATTGACGCGCAGCCGCTGAAGAATCTTGCGGTGCTCCTCATTGGAGGCCTTGACCCATATCTTGGGGCCGCCCAATTCCTGCACGTTGAGGGTGATACTGAGGGACTGCTCAACGCTTTCTCCCACGCTGATAACCACCCAGTCCAGGTCCTGCACATGCAGTGAGCGCAGCACGGCGATATTGGTGGCGTCGGCCTTGTAGACGGACTCCAGCGCATCTTCGGCCCGTTGTACCCGCGCTTCAGACATATCTATGCCCACCACAGTATGCCCAAGGGAAACAAGGGTGGTCGCCATGCGCAGGCCAAATTTGCCCAGGCCGATAACGCCTATTTCCAGCTTCTTTTCCGCCATATCTTTACTTTCTCCGTGCTGTATCCGCGCCGGAAGGCCGGAAGCGTTCCGCTGCGGCAAAGACCGGACAGGAGCAAGACCCGCCGGGTATGCCGGGCAAAGCCCGAATGCGGCCTTTCGGTGTGCAGCATTGCATCAGGCCCCCAAAACAGCCAGTCTGTGACCGAAGATGCCGCTACGGCAGCAAGCCGAAAGCAGCGCCCCTCGCAACGCGATCATATATAAATCTTTTGTGAACAACCTGCTGAAACAATACATCAACCAATGGGCAATTGCGTTTCCGCCACTGTATATGCCTTGCGGGGCTGCAGGCTCTGCACAGCCATGAGCAGGCTCAGCAGGCCCACGCGCCCGGCAAACATGTTGACAATAATAACACCCTTGCCTTCGGCGCTCAGTTCCGGAGTCAGATTCATTGAAAGCCCCACAGTACCGAGGGCCGAGACCTCTTCAAACAGAATGCGCAGAAAAGACGGCCCCTCAACCCCGGTGCCGTGCAGTATGCCGTATTCCGTAATACTGAGCAGAAACGTGGAAAACCCTACAAGCATCGAGTAGAAAAAGAACAGCGTCAGCGCGCGGCTTACGTTTTCTGCCGGCACGCCCCTTCCCTCAAGCACGATCTGCCTGTCGCCCCGGAACTGCGCGGCAATATAGCCCACCAGCACCCTGAAAGTCACCACCTTGATGCCGCCCGCGCATGAGCCGGGGCCGCCGCCCACAAACATGAGCGCCATGAGCACCAGCAGGGTGGCCTCGCTCAGGCTGCTCATATTGACGGTATTGAAACCGGCAGTGCGGGCCACTGCAGCCTGAAAAAAAGCTGTCAGGGCCAGGTCAAAACCATCGCCCAGCGCCTGCTCGTTGCCCACCCGCCAGAATTCGATGACAAAGCCCAGCGCCGCGCCCACCACAATAAGAAAAACCGTTGTCTTGAGCACAAGGCGGCTGAAACGGCTGAACCTGCGTACAGGAATGCCCATGCGGCCGCCGGAAATGATGCCCAGGGCTTCACGCAGCACGCCAAAGCCTATACTGCCCAAAAAAACGCTGGCCGTGATGATGCAGTTGACCGTCACATCATCCCGAAAGTTCATGAGGCTGTTGGGGCTGAGCGAAAACCCCGCATTACAGAAGGCAGAAACAGCATGAAAAGCCGCGCTGATCGGATGAAAAAACACGGGATCGTGCCAGTAAAGCAACAAGCCCGTGACAAGCTCGATGCTGAACACCAGGGCCAGCACCTGCAACAGAAAGCCCTTGAGGTTGAAGTCGTCGCCAAGCAACGCCTGACTCACGGCCTCGCGGCTGGTAAAGGGCACATGGTTTCGCCAGAGCAAAAAAATAATGCTCGTATAGGTCATGACGCCAAGGCCGCCCAACTGCACGAGAAATAGCAGCACCATCACCCCCGCGGGGCTGAGAACAGCGCTGATGTCCACAGGCGTCAGACCTGTAACACAAACGGCCGACGTGGCGATAAAGGCCGCATCTATGGGGCTGAGGCTCTGGCCTTCCTGCAGGCTCGCCGGCATGTGCAGCAAAACTGCGCCCACGGCAATAACCACAAGAAAGGAAAATACGGGCCACGTAAGAGGGCTGAAAAATCTGTTCCGCTGCATGCCCCCCATTTATGCCAGCCGCTGAAGGAAAGCAAGACGATGGGCCATATCGCTGGCGCGCAGCCCCTTCCCCCTTGAAAAATATATGAAATACCGCGGCCCATGCCCAATCCCTGCCCTGCTTCAGCCGCGCGGCGACGCTTCGCCCCCGGCAAGGACGTACGCCCCCCCTGTGCCGGCCGCAAGGCTGCGGACTTGACGTCAACCGGGCATGCTGTTTTTACGGAAGGGCAACCCGCACTTTACATACGCCTGCGGCGAGGATATAGTTTCCTTCGAGCTAGGGGAGCCGTGCAGACAACTGCGCGGCTGAGAGTGGGATTTCCCAGACCCTTGAACCTGACGCAGTTCGCACTGCCGGAGGGAAGCCGCGGCCACAAGCTGTTCCGCTGCTTGTGGTTTTTTTGCGCCCTGCGTCGCAACCCGCGAGGCACACATGTCTACCACACTTTTTTCGCAGAATACCGCATTGCGTGGTCTTCTGGACTCCCATCTGGACAGCCTGTCCGCTGAAGAGCAGCTCGACGCCCAAAGCGTGACCGCCGCCCTTGAGGCCGGAACTATGGTGCTGCTGGGCAACCCCGCCCATAAGGGACTCAAACCCATTCTTGTGGGTCAGCCCGCCAGGGTCAAGGTGAACGCCAATATCGGCACGTCTCCCCTGAACAACTGCCCCCGCACCGAGGAGCGCAAGATACAGGCCGCCCTTGAAGCCGGAGCCGATACGGTTATGGATCTTTCCATCGCCGGCGATCTGGACGCCCTGCGCCTCGGCATGCTGGAGGCCTGCCCCCGGCCGCTGGGTACGGTTCCCCTGTACGCCGTGGGCCAGCGCATACTGGACGCGGAGCGCGACATTGCCAGCATGAACCCGGACGAGCTTTTTGACGAAATCGCCAAACAGGCCCGGCAAGGGGTGGATTTTGTCACCGTTCACTGCGGGCTTTCGCGGCGCGGAGCCGAAATGGCCGTCAAAAACAACCGCGCTCTGGGCATTGTCTCGCGCGGCGGCTCCATGCTGGCCCGCTGGATGCTCGAAAACGACCGCGAAAACCCCTTGCTGGAGCATTTTGACCGCCTGCTCGACATCTGCCTTCCCTACAACGTGACCCTCTCCCTCGGCGACGGACTGCGCCCCGGCGCGGGCGTTGATGCGGGCGATGCCGCCCAGTGGGAAGAGGTCATCAATCTGGGGCGCCTTGCCAGATACGCGCTTGAACGCGGCGTGCAATGCATGATTGAAGGCCCCGGCCACGTGCCCCTCAACCAGGTGCGCACCCAGATTCAGGGCATAAAGCGCCTCACCCATAATGCCCCGCTCTATGTTCTCGGCCCCCTGTGCTGCGACAGCGCCCCGGGCTACGACCATATCGCCGGAGCCATCGGCGGCGCACTAGGCGTGGAAGCAGGCGTGGACTTTCTCTGCTACCTCACCCCTGCCGAGCACCTCACCCTGCCTGACGAGGCGGACGTGCGCGCCGGGGTCATGGCTTCGCGCGTGGCCGGGCATGTAGGCGAAGTGGCTTTGGGCCACCCCCGCGCCGTGGCACGTGAGGCAGCTATGAACGCCGCTCGCAAGGCGCTGGACTGGGAAGGCATGACCAAAGCCGCCCTGGATCCACAAATGCTTGAAAAACGGCGTGAGGAGCACAAGACTGAAGAAGTCTGCGCCATGTGCGGCAAGTTCTGCGCGGTTAAGATGCTTCAGGATCACTAGGGCATTTGCGCCGTAACGTGCTTATGGCGCGACGAAACAGCCCTGCGGCCCTCGCTGGTGGCTTGCTTCGGCGTGACGGGCGAAACATGTTCGCCTTGCAAGCACTTCGGGGGGCGGTTTTTTACAAATCCGCGCAGAGCAGACAGCCGTTTTTCAATGTTGCCCTGCTCACAGATATGCCCGCCCGGCGCGGCTCCCCTGCGGGGCCGCGCCGGAACCGCACGGCAGGTCTCAGACCGCACAAAATCTGGAAAAAGCGCCCGGAACACGCCGGGCGCTTTTTTCTGTCATTCATGCAGCCATTCGTGCGGTTATTGACTCACCGCACCGGCACGGGTATGCCCCTGAACTGTCCCGACACCGTGCCGGGCGGCTCCACTCCTGCCGCCCGGCAGACAGACAAGGCATACGGATACGACATGAACATACCCGTCCCTGCGGCCACCGTTGGCCTTTTGATTTTATCAAACATATTCATGACGTTCGCATGGTACGGCCATTTGCGCTACAAGGGCGCGGCTTTGCCTGTGGTCATTCTTGCCAGCTGGGGCCTGGCCTTTTTTGAATATCTGCTTCAGGTGCCTGCCAACCGCATCGGTTACGGGCATTTTTCCGCTGCTGAACTGAAAACCATACAGGAAGTCATCTCCCTGACGGTTTTCATGATTTTTTCCAGCCTTTGGCTGCACGAACCCCTGCGCTGGAACCACGTTGCGGGTTTTGCCCTCATTGTGCTGGCTGCCTGGATCATCTTCAAGGAGTGGTAATGTGGAAATAGGCCTCATCCCTTTGCTGATAGGCATTGCCGCCGCCTTTGCGGGCGGCTTTATAGACGCCATCGCCGGCGGAGGCGGTCTTGTGACCATGCCCGCCCTGCTGCTTACGGGCGTGCCACCGCATGCGGCCCTGGGCGCCAACAAATTCAGCGCCTGCCTGGGCACGTGCGTGGCCCTGGGCAACTTTGCCCGCAGCCGCCTTGTGCTATGGCGCGTTGCCCTGACAGGACTGGCCTTTGCCCTGATCGGCTCCTGGGCCGGAGCGCGTCTGGCACTGCACACCGAGCCTGCCCTGCTGGGCAAAATTCTGGTGGGGCTGTTGCCTGTAGGCATGTGCGCAACCCTCATGCCCCGCAAGGAGCGCGCGCGTGCTTACGGCGAAGCCGACATGAACGGCCCGCGCCTGTGGCTACTGACGCCGCTGGTATGCCTTGTCATCGGCGCATATGACGGATTTTTCGGTCCCGGAACAGGCAGCTTTCTTATTCTTGCATTTCACTGGATTTTGCGCATGGGCCTTATGGAGGCCTCCGCCACCTCCAAGGTGCTGAACCTTGCGTCCAACTTCGCAGGAGTGGTGGTTTTTATGATCAACGGCGTGGTGTTGTGGAGCCTGGCCCTGCCCATGGCCGCAGCCTGCTGTGTGGGTAACTGGCTTGGCAGCCGCCTGGCCATACGCGTCGGCCCCGCGGCGGTGCGGCGTTTTCTTATGGTTTCGCTGTCGTTGCTGCTACTCACCCTGATCTGGCAGTTTTTTCTTGCCCCTCTTGTGCAGTAGCCTGCGGCAACGCGGCAGAAATGACATGCAGAAAAGATGGCGGTCCGGACTCTTGCGCCGGGCCGCCATCTTTCTTTGAACGTAACGCCATAAAACTTCCGTTATCTGCCGGACTTCAGGGCATCACGAGCTTTTTCGGCTTCCCGCAGGTCGCGCTGGGCCTCCTGTAGTTTGTGTTTGCGCTTGGCGATCTTGCTTTCCTGCTTGTCCCGGGCAAGAGCCTTGTCCAGCTCCGCCTGTCGTTCCTGCACTTTTTCCTGCTTTTCCATAACAGCTATTTCCGCTTCGGCCTGTTCGCCGTCATCGGTGCACCATGTGCGGACATTTTCCAGGGCGCGCTCAAGGCCTGCCGCCCGTTGTGTATTGTTGTGCTGCCTGGCGATATCAATCTGCCGTTGAATATGGGCCATTTTTTTCTGGCAGACGCCCCCGGCCTGCGCGACGCTGGTCCAAACCAAAAAAGTAATGAGCGCGACGCACAGCGAAGCAGCCATTGCTATATAATACTTCATTATAATTTCCTCTCTGGACGTTATACATAAAAGACATCACGGCATTGACGCAGCCATACCGGGCTTGCGTACAGGCAGAAAAAACGCGCGCTTCCGTTGCCGGAATTCATGAAAGGCGGCATCAGGCCGGACAGGTGCTGCGGCACGGCCAAAAGGCGTGAAGCTGACAAAACAGCGGAAGGGCATGAACAGCGGCAAGACTCCGCCAGCCTGAAAAAGGCAAAATACAGGCTGCCGGAAAGCATACCAGAAACGCGGACACTCCTGACGGCACGTCAAGAAACATTGCGTACAGACCGTGGCAACGTGCAAAATATATTCGCAATACTTTCAGGTTCTACACTTCGGCGTTGCGGCACAACAAACAGCAGCGCTGCCTACATGCGCAAAGCCCGCGGCAACGCTGCGGCGTGTTGCCGTCAGGGCGCCCCGCGCAGTCGCAGCCAGTGCGGCCTGCAACCGCTCTGCCGGCATACACCGCAAACGGCATGCACAAGGACTTTTTCATCCCTTGCAGCCGGGCGACAGAAGCAAGACGTGCCGAGAGTTCACCTGAAGAGAACCTAGTTTATCATCTCAATATAGTAACGGCTGTCTGAGGTTTCCGGCAGCTCAAATTCAAGAGCATACTTCAGCCCGGTGGCGCTTTCGGCGGACTTGTCTCCCATGACGGCAGTAACCACGCATTTGCAGGATTTTTTATCCGCACTCAAGGTCTTGAAGCTCTCAAAGCTGATATGCGGATCCTTTATGCCCAGTTCTTGTGCATAGGATTGCATGATTTTTTTGGCATATTTTTTACCATCGCTGGAATCACACTCCAGCGATGAGCCACAACCCGCTACAAACATAGCAAGAAAGGCCGCTGCCACAATTTTTGTTTTCAGCATGGTTGTCTCCTTGATCCTGTTTTTCCGGGTGCGCGCTTCACCTGCGAAGCGTGCGGTTCCGCACAGTAAAGCTATGACAAATATTCACCACCCGGTCAAACCGATCTGTACCGGATGGACACGCCCCGCGCCGTGCTGCCCCGCAGGCTTTACCATGCCAGTATAAATGAAAAATCCCGCTGAAGCGGGATTTTTCATTTATACTGGCATGGTTGCAAACGGCATCAGTTTTTCAGGCTGTGGATAGGAGCGGGAATGCGCCCCCCAAGGGTGATAAAGTCTTCAGCATTGCCGCCCGGCACGGGCATGATGGCCGCCTTGCCGAGCAGGCCGCCAAACGACACCTCCTCACCCACGCCCTTGCCGGGTACAGGTATGAGGCGTACAGCCGTGGTCTTGTGGTTGATCATGCCAATCGCCATTTCATCGGCGATAATGCCGGAAATGGTAGCCGCCGGGGTATCGCCGGGGATGGCGATCATGTCCAGCCCCACCGAGCATACGCTCGTCATGGCTTCCAGTTTTTCAATGCTGAGCAGGCCTGCGGTAGCGGCCGCCTCAATGCTTGAGTCTTCCGATACGGGAATAAAGGCCCCCGAAAGACCACCCACCGAAGAGGAGGCAAACGCCCCGCCTTTTTTCACCGCGTCATTGAGCATGGCAAGCACCGCTGTTGTACCGGGTGCGCCGATGCTTGAAAGCCCAAGGCTCTGGAAAATCTCGCCCACGGAATCGCCCACCGCCGGGGTGGGGGCCAGGGAGAGGTCTGCCACGCCAAAGGGGATGCCCAGACGGGTAGCCACTTCAGTACCGATCATTTCACCCACGCGGGTCACCTTGTACGCCGTGCGCTTGATCACCTCGGCCATATCCAGCAGGGTCAGGGGCGCGCCCTTTTCATTGCGACCCGCCTCGCGGGCGCGGTCCAGGGCCTTCTTCACCACACCGGGGCCGGAAACGCCCACGTTGATCACCACATCAGGTTCACCCACGCCAAGGTAGGCCCCGGCCATGAAGGGCACGTCCTGCGGAATGTTGGCAAAAACCACCAGCTTGGCGCAGCCTATGCCGCCACGGTCGGCCGTGGCTTCGGCCACCCTGAGGATCTGCCGCCCCATAAGCGCCACAGCGTCCATATTGATGCCGCTGCGCGACGATGCCACGTTGATGGACGAGCATATGCGGTCAGTCTCCGCGAGGGCTTCGGGCAGCGCCTCGATAAGGGCACGGTCGCCATTGGCAAAACCCTTTTCAACCAGGGCGGAAAAACCGCCCAGAAAATCCACGCCCGCCTCTTTGGCGGCCTCGTCCAGGGCTTTGCAGACACGCACCATGCCGTCCGGGCCAAAGGGCGCGGCCACCACCGCAATGGGGCTGACGCTGATGCGCTTGTTCACCACGGGAATGCCGTACTTGTCTCCCACCTCGTCACAGACAGAAACAAGCTGTGAGGCATAACGGCGGATTTTGGCCTGCACATTGGCGGTAAAAAGCTCCAGGTCGTGGCTCACGCAGTCAAACAGGCTCACGCCCAGGGTGACGGTGCGCACGTCCAGGTGCTCGTTGCGGAGCATGTTAAGGGTGCTTATGACTTCGCGTTCGGAAAGCATGGCGGTATCCTGTATGGTTGCAAGGCTAAAACGCTCTGGATCAGATCGGTTTTGATGATATGCGTTCTCAAGGTGAAGACTCACTCGCTACGGCGTTTGCCCGCGCAGGTCCGTGCGTGTGGTCGCCAGAGCAATACAAAAGCTGTACTGCCCTAAAAAGAGCTGACGCGGTGAACGGCTTCAAAAATATCCCTGTGCTGCACGCTGACCCTCAGGTCGCGGCTCTGGCCCTCGCAGGAAAGCTCGCGGCGCAGACGCCCAAGGTCAACGGCATCGGGAACCATAACCTCAAAGACAAAAAGGGCATGATTGGCCCCGCCTTCGCCCAGAATAGCCTTGAGGCTTTCGATATTCACATCATGCCGGGCAAACACGCGGCTCATGGCCGCGATAAGGCCGGGCTTGTCCGGGCCGTCGGCGGTGATCACAAATGGTTCGCAGTGCAGACTCTGGCCCCACTGCCCCTGAATGGCGGGCCGTACCAGCACCGAAAGATCCACTTTGGCCTCGGCCAGGCTGGCGCTCAGCTTCTGGTGCAGGTTCTGGGCATCCAGGGCATCGGGGGCGGCCACCACAAAAATGGCGGCAAATTCGCCGGAAAGAATGCTCTGGGTCACTTCTTCAATGTTGCAGCCGTTTTCTTCAAGAATGCGGCTGACTGCGGCCACCACTCCGGGGCAGTCGCGCCCCAGAAAAGAGGCGGTATACTTGTGCATGACGCGTATCCTTACGGAAATGATCCGTGGCAGGGCCACGGGAAGGTGTCACAGGAAAGAAAATCTATATACGCAACCCTCGCGAACTTCAAGGCCAAACAGGGTATTGGCGCGGCATGAAAAGCATCTGCACGTCATCCTTGACGCTTCTTCGTGAATGGCATACCGTTACAATCCTTTAAGACCGGGCATCTCAGGAGTTTTTTCAGTGGAAAATCGGGAAAAGAAGAATAAAAAGCCTGCCGTCAAGCTGGGCACCAAGTCTAAGTACGCGGGCTATTTCATGCCCATGTTGGAAAGCTTCGCCGCCCGTGAAGGGTTGAACGAGGTCGTAAAAAACCGCGTAGTCAAAGCCTGTGACCTCCTGGACGCGGGCGTACCGCTCTTTCCTAACGATTTCCGCAAGGAACATTCCATTGCCTGGCTGCTGGACAAATTCGGCGACCTGGAGGGCGATGCCCTGGAAAAACAGGAAGATGTCGTCGCCATTGCCGGGCGCATCGTTTCGCTCCGTTCTTTCGGCAAGGTGGCCTTTTTTCATATCATGGACCAGACGGGCCGCGTGCAGTGCTACGCTGCGCGCGAACATCTGGACGACGCCACGCACAGCCTGGTGAAAAAGCTTGATATCGGCGACATTGTCGGCGTTTCCGGGCATCTTTTCCGCACCAAGACGGGCGAGCTGACCATCGCCTGCCGCACCATAAAGCTCATCACGCGTTCCATGCGCCCCCTGCCCGAGAAGTATCACGGGCTCAAGGATATGGAAACGCGCTACCGCCAGCGCTATGTGGACCTTATCGTCACACCCCGCGCCCGCGAAATATTTTTCAAACGCAGCCAGATCGTGCGCGAATTCCGTCATTTTATGGAAGACCACGGCTTCATGGAAGTAGAAACGCCCATGATGCAGCCCCTGGCCGGGGGCGCGGCGGCAAAGCCGTTCAAAACCCATCACAATGCTCTGGACATGGGCCTGTACATGCGCATTGCGCCCGAGCTGTACCTCAAGCGCCTGCTTGTGGGCGGTTTTGAAAAAGTGTTTGAGCTGAACCGCAACTTCCGCAATGAAGGGATCGACACGCGGCACAATCCCGAATTCACCATGTGCGAATTCTACTGGGCCTACGCCACGTTTGAAGATCTCATGGACCTTACGGAAAAACTCTTTGCGCATCTGGCGCAGACGGTTTGCGGCACAGCCGTGGTTCCCTACCAGGGCGAAATGATCGACCTCACGCCCGGCAAGTGGACACGCATGAGTTTTTACGACTCGCTCACCGTCATTGGCGGCCACCAGCCGGAATTTTACAATGACTACAGCAGGGTGCAAAACTACATCCGCCAGCGCGGTGAAAAGGCCGCTGACAGCGAAAGCCTGCAAAAGCTGCACGCCAAGCTTTTTGACCTGGACGTGGAAGGCAAGCTCGTCCAGCCGCACTTCATCTACCATTACCCCACGGAAATTTCGCCCCTGTCGCGTCGTAACGACAACGACCCCGCGCTGACCGACCGCTTTGAGCTTTTCATTACCGGCCGCGAGATATCCAACGCCTTTTCCGAACTTAACGACCCCGTGGACCAGCGCCTGCGTTTTGAAGACCAGGTGCGCGAAAAAGAAGCCGGAGACGATGAGGCGCACAGTATGGACGAAGACTACCTGCGCGCCCTTGAATACGGCATGCCACCTGCTGCCGGCCAGGGTGTGGGCATTGACCGGCTGGTCATGCTGCTGACGGACTCCGCCTCCATACGTGAGGTCATCCTCTTCCCCCTGCTGCGGCCGGAATCCTAGAATATTTTACTTTTGGAACAGTACTGAAAACGGCCCCTAAAACGGCCGGTGCCTGCTGACAAAAAGGCCCGTTCCCCACAGAAAGCGTACCTGCCGGTATGTTCCTGTCCGGAACGGGCCTTTCAGTTTGTTGCCGGTACAGCCCGTTACAGACCTTTTGTTCTGCGGGCAGCACCGGAAAAGCTCTGCCGCTCCGGTCAGGCAGCATCCTGCGGTCTGCGGCCCGAACGCCCAAGGACAGTCCAGCGCAACGCACCACCGCGGTCGGCACAGGCCCGCAGGCAATCGCCGCACATGGTGCAGTCCCGCCTGTCCGGGCCGCCGGGGCGCCGGGGATCAAGCTCCAGCGAGCAGGTATCGCGGCACGGCCTTTCCCCCTTGCAGGTGCAATCTGCGGCATGCCAGGCCACACGCAGGCCAGGTCCCCTGGCCGGCAGACAGCGGGCCGCCGCGCCCAGCAGAACAGACTGCGGGCAGACATAACGGCACCACAGGCGCTTGCCGCTCACGGCTTCAAGCAGCAAGGCCGCAACGGGCAGAAGCACGGCGAAAAACAGCAGGGCGGCTCCCGCACCCTGCCAGACAAGCAGCGGAAACAGCGAAAGTTCCCCGGGCATGGCAAGCGGATTGAGCACAGGATACCCCAGCAGACCGGCCAGCGACAGTCCCAGAAGAAGCACCGCTCCCTTGGCTGCAAAGGCCCGACCGGAGCGGTTGCGCACTGCTGCCCGCCCTGTTGCCCGTCTGGCTGCCAGTATCGGTGCGCCGTAACGGCGGGCCATACGGCTGCGCGCAGCATACACCAGTTCAGAAAACAGCCCGTAAGGGCAAAACCACGAGCAGAATACGCGCCCCATAAGCAGTGCAAGGGCAAGGGAGCATAACGCACCCCATAACAGCGCCCCGGCAGGCAGCAGGCCCCCTGCCGCCACCTGGGCGGCGGCCACGGGATCAGCAAAGGGCAATCCGAAAAAATTTAATGAAAACAGGCTGCCACTGATCTGACGCAGCCCGGCCCAATTGATCCAGGGCAAGGTACAGAACAGAGCCAACGCCCCTATCTGGACGCATCTGCGGGCCAGAGTATACGCGCTCATAGTCCGCTCCGTGGCGCGTCCAGCGTTGGAGCCGCACTCGCCGGGCAGCCCCCGGCTGATGCGGGCCATATTTCCACAGCCTGCACGGGGCAGACGTATTCGCAGATGCCGCAGCCCACACAGGCCGCGGTCATGGCCGGCACAAGGCCGCCGGAAAGCACCACTGCGGAACCCCGCAGGGGGCAGCGGTCATAGCAGGTCATGCACATGACACCCCCTGCGTAATTGTGGCAACGATCCTTCAGAATATAGGCGCGGCCCATGTTTGCCCGGGCCATGTCCGTCACTCCGGCGTCCAGCGCGCCGGACGGGCATACAGGCGGGCATTTCATGCAGAGATAGCAGGGTGTCTGGCCCGCCACGACGCGCGGCGTGCGCCGCGAGCGCCCCAGCCCCCCCATCAGTTCCAGACTCTTGTGCGGGCAGGCGGCAACGCATTGTCCGCAGCGGACGCACAGCCGTAAAAATTCTTCTTCCGCCGCTGCGCCGGGCGGACGCAACGGCGGAAGAAACGCGTTCATTGCAGTCTCCCGGCGGCAGCTTCGTCCTCTGACAGCTCAAGACCATGTTCTTTCTGCCTGTGTGGCGGGCAGGCCATATGCCCCTGGCTGTCCAGATCATCCTCGTAATTGATAAAGGCCACATCCAGCATGAGCACATGCGGCAGCCCGTTGATCTCCTCCAGATCACGCTGCAGGGTGTGTGAGGGGCTTTCCAGCACCACAGCCAGCTTGCCCGCCTCCGCCACTTCACGCACCTCGAGCACGCCCCGCAGATCAAGCAGCGATCCTCGCAGACCAGCCAGACGCTCCTGGGGCGCACTGATGACAATTCCGGCAATAGCCATACCCCCTCCTATGCCTTGCGCACGCGCGCGGCGCAAATTTTGTACTCCGGCTCACGCGAGACGGGGTCCGTGGCATCCAGAAAAAGCTTGTTGACCAACTTTTTAGGATCAAAAAACGGCACCGCAATAAGACCGGGGCGGCAGACGTCACTGACCCTAGCGGGCAGCTCCATGGCGTCCCGTCGGGTTTCCACGATGACGCTGTCCCCGTGCTTGATGCCCGTCCTTGCGGCATCTTCTTCATTTATCTCCACAAAGGCTATGGGGTTGGCCTTTTGCAGTTCGGGAACCTTGCCCGTCATGGTTGCCGTATGCCAGTGGTCGATAACGCGCATGGACGTAAGATACAGGGGATACTCCGCATCCGGCTCTTCGGCCGCGCCCTTGGCCGGGCGCATCCAGATCACGGCCCTGCCGTCGGGCTTGCCGTAAAAAAAGAAACGGTCGGGATGATCGGCCGGAACGCACGGATCCTGCCCGCGCACATAGCGCAGCGAGGTGCCGGGGTGATCCTCGCTGGGGCAAGGCCAGATCAGGCCCGATTCCTTACGCAGGCGTTCTCTTGTCATGCCCCAGAAATCATAGGTGGTTCCCTTGGACACCATGCGCCATTCATTCCAGACATCCTCGGCGTTGCGGAAGTTTACAAGCTGGGGGTCCACCCCCGCCCGCCTGGCGAATTCCACAAGGGTGTTCACCGTGGGGCGGCACTGGCCGGGCGGATCAACAGCCTTTTCGGTAAGCGAATACCGCCGCTCGCCACAGCCGTACACGCCGTCGCGCTCGCACCAGAACGCCGGGGGCAGCACAAGGTCGGCATATTCCAGCGTAACGGCATCCGGAAAGGCCTCAATGCAGACAATGAAGGATTCCGGATGGGACATGGCCTTGTGCACCTTGTTCAGGTTGGGCAGGGTGTGGGCCGGATTGGTCTCGCAGATGATCATACATTTCACATCGCCCCTGCCCAGGGCTTCAAACAGCGCCACGGTATGGTAGCCCGGCTCGGGCGCGATGCGCCCTTCGGGCAGGCCCCACAGCTTTTCCATTTCGGCGCGGTGTTTGGCGTTGGGAATGGCCCGCCCCGCAGGGAGCAGATGCGAAAGCGCCCCGCCATCGCGCACACCGCCACAGGCATTGGGCTGCCCGGTAAGCGAAAAAGACGTAGCCCCGGGGCGGCATATCTGCCCGGTGATCAGGTGCAGGTTATGGATAAGATTATTGGCGAACACCCCCTGCACACGCTGGTTGATGCCCATACACCAGAGGCTCATGGTCGCGGCGGACTCCGCAAAGGCACGGGCCGCGCCGCAAATCTGCTCTACCGGCACACGGCAGATTTCCGCCACTTTTTCCGGCCGGTAGTTTTCAAGAAAGGCCTTGTAACCCTCGAAGTCAGAAGGCTTGCCCTCCGCATCCATAAAGTTCACGTAACGCTGCCAGAAACGGGGATTGTCCAGTTCTTCATTGATAATGACCCAGGCCATGCTGTGCATGAAGGCCAGGTCGGTGCCGGGCCGGAAGGCCACATGCATGTCGGCGATGCGCGACGTATTGGTACGCCGCGGATCGGCCACAATGATCTTTACGCCCGGCTCCACCTGTTTGCGGCGGGCTATGCGGCGAAAAAGCACGGGATGCGCCTCGGATGTATTGGAACCGATGATGAAAAAGCAGGTGGCCTGGTCAATATCGGCGTAGGTTCCCATAGGTTCGTCCTTGCCGAAGCTGGTCACATAGCCGCCCACGGCCGAGGCCATGCACAGGCGGGGGTTGCCGTCCACATTGTTGGTGCCGAAGCCCCCCTTGAAAATCTTGTTGGCCACATAGCTTTCTTCGGTAAGGCACTGGCCCGAGCCGTACCAGGCCACCGAATTGGGACCATACATATCAATGCTGCTGCGAAACCGGGAAGCCATGAGGTCCAGGGCCTCATCCCAGCTCACAGGTTCAAGCTTGCCGCCCTTGTGGCGGCGCACCAGGGGCTGTGTGACCCTTTCCTTTGAATTGAGCACGGGGATAAGCAAAGAACCTTTAAGGCACAGCAGGCCTGCATTATGGTTGTTGGGGTCGCCCTGAATAGCCACGGCCTTGCCGTCCTTGACGCCCACAAGCACCCCGCAACCCGTGCCGCAATAACGGCAGACGCCCTTTACCCATTTTTCCGGCCTGTTGTCCGCGGCAAGCGCCAGAGAGCCGAATCCCGCGCCGGAAGCCGCCGCCACAGCGGCGGACATGGCAAAATATTTCAGAAAATCACGACGTGAAGTACTCATGTGTTCAACCTCGCTGTTGGTCCGGCACAGCCCATTCCCAGGCCCTGTCATACGGGAAGCTTCTGTGCCGCCGGAAATGACCGGCTGTTTTTTTCAGGCAATAACTCCAGCCTGCGGCGCGCGGCCGCCGCGTACGCGCTACAGATCCGTCTTGTTGGTGGGCAGGCGGTATTCATAGGCCCGGCCATGCATGGGACTCTGGTGGTAGGGATGACAGCTTACGCAATCATCACGTTTGCCGAACTTGGCTTCCATGCGCTGCATGGACAGGGAGTGACAACGCGCGCACACCTCCACACCGGGCTTGCGGGCAAAGGGGATGGCCCCCTTGCCGTCGGGCATGCCGTGACAGGTCTGACAGCGCACAAGAGTGATGCCGTGTTTGCTTTCATACCACTCCTGCGCCACCCGAGGTGTGCTTTTGGCGTGGCAGCTATAGCAGTCGCCCTCCATCTGTGGAGCAGAAAGATGCTTTGCGGCTTCGCAACGGTCAGTGGGAAAAGCCCAGGCCATGTAGGCGAAATAGGCGCCCCCCAGCATCAGCAGCGCCAGCAGGGAAAAAAGCACGATCTTACAGGACTTCATGGCCGGATCTCCTTGATTTTCTGGGCGAACTTCTGATTTGTGGGGATACGCTCGTCAAAAACAGGCAGGTGGGCAAGATTACGGTGGCACCCCACGCAACCGCTGCGGGCCTGACCGTTTTTGCCTTCGTAGTTTTCGTGCGCAAGCCTGCCCACCTCGGAAACAGGCCCATCATTTTTGGCATTTCTTGCCAGATCCTGATGACAGGCCCGGCAGTTGGCGTCATCGGTAAAACGCCGGGCTATGGGCTGCATGGCCGCGCGGTCGAGATCTGTCCCGCCTTCTGTCGTGTGGACCCACAGGTCTTTGACGCCGAGCCAGGCCTTCGCCCCCAGCATGCGCACCACATTGCCTGACGGAATGTGGCATTGAGAACAGCCGATGGGCTGGCCCTTGGCATCGGCCGCATGCGATGAAAGGCGCATCTCTTCCTGATATACGCGCATTTCGTGACAGGACAGGCAAAAGCTGGTGCCGGAGGTGTAGGCCACCCCCGCGCCCGCCACCGCCACACACGCTGCCAGAATGACGCTGCCGATAATCCAGACGCGCTTTCGCGGATAAGGCATGGGAGTGCACCTCCATCAATAAAAAGAGCACCGTTTGAAAACATTGATTGCGCTTGCCGTGCGATTAAAAAAGCTGTCGCCCTTTGAACAAGTTCTTGTTTTACAGAATGTTATATAATTATAAGCAAGTCTCATGCCAGTTCACAGTTTCAAGAAAAAGTGTGATATTACTCACTATTTGAGAAAAACATCACAATTGAAACCGACCGACATTCATAAAAATATGACCAGTTTCATAAAAACATGACAACTCCCGGCGCTATGCCACTCCCTCTGGGCGGTCCGTGCATGACCCCTGCAGACCACGCAGCCGTGAAATCCGGCAGCCGGCGGACTGACGCGCCCTGCCCCGGCATCAGCCAGCGGCGCATCCGTGTCGCGTGCGCTCAAAACCCGCCCCGATGCAGCCGGGCAGAAAAAGGAAAACGAAAAAACTGACGGGACAGGATTATGCCCGCTGGCGGAACACATCGTTGTGCCGTGCACAGCCGGTAGTCAGGAACAAAAGCGGTCAGAAACAAAAATGAAGTGCGGGCTGCCCCAGAGGCTGAAAATAGCTCTGGATTTCCCTGCCCCGTAAGCGTATAAGCCATGCCCGTCAGACGGCGGCACGGCACAGAAAAGGTCTGGACCGGAGTCGCCGTCCACGGCCGCCAGAGGTTGCCGGCAAGCGCTTCACGCCATGCGCCAGGGCCGCGCCTTTATTGCGTCCATGTGGGGAGTTCTGCCACCGGGAAACCGGCGGCAGGAGCATTTTCTAAAAAATATCTTGAATATCCTGCCAAGCTGGGCCAATATGCCGCAAATGTCGTTCGAACTCTTCGTGGCCTTGCGCTATTTGTTTTCAAGACGCAAGCAGACCTTCATCTACATCATATCGCTCATGTCCATTCTGGGCGTGGCACTCGGCGTTGGCGCGCTGGTGGTGGTGCTTGGCGTGTACAACGGCATGACCACCGATATGCGGGACAAGATCCTCGGCGCCAATTCACACGCCATAGTCATGTCCTATCTGCCCTCGGCCTTTGAAAACGATGACGGCCTGCTGGAGCGCATCCGTTCCATCAAGGGCGTTACCGGGGCCACCCCCTTTGTCTATACCGAGGTGATGCTTTCAACTGCCAACGGCGTAAAGGGCGTGGTACTGCGCGGCATTGACCCTGAATCCGGGCCGCGTGTGCTCTCCATGCTGCGCCAGATGCGTTCCGGTTCTGCTGCCGACCTGCAAAAAGAAGGCGCGCCCGGCCTTATCATCGGTGAAGAACTGGCCAAGCGCCTTGGCCTTACGGTAGGCAGCCGGGTGAACCTGCTCTCCCCGTCCGGGCAGAAGACCGCATCGGGCTACGCGCCGCGCATCCGCCCCTTCGAGGTGGTGGGCGTCTTCAAGACAGGCATGTTTGAATACGACTCGTCCCTGGCGTTCGTGCATCTTTCCGCAGCCCGCGATGTGCTCGGCCTGCCCGAAAAATATCTTTCGGGCGTGGAACTGACCGTGAACGACCTCTTCAAGGCCGATCAGATATCCAGCCGCGTAGCCACCGAACTGGGATCGCCCTTTTATGTGCGCTCGTGGATGGAAATGAACGCCAACCTCTTTGCAGCCCTCAAGCTGGAAAAGATAGGCATGTTCATCCTGCTGACCATGGTGGTGCTTATTGGTTCTTTCTCCATTGTGACGTCTCTTGTCATGCTGGTGATGGAAAAAACACGCGACATCGCCATCATGATGTCCATGGGGGCCACACGCGGCATGATACGCCGCATCTTCATGTTCCAGGGCAGCATCATCGGCGTTATCGGTACGCTGCTGGGCTATGTGCTCGGCCTTACAGTGGGCTGGCTGCTCAAGCGCTACCAGTTCATCAAGCTGCCTGAAAACGTGTATACTCTCGACCACCTGCCCATCAGCATCACCCTCAGCGATGTGCTCATCGTGGGGGCCAGCGCCATGCTGCTGTGCTTTCTGGCCACACTTTACCCGGCCCGCCAGGCGGCCCGCCTTGAACCGGCGGAAGCCCTGCGCTACGAGTAGCCATGTCTGCACTCTACAAATTTTCCGATGTGAACAAAATTTTTTCCGCACCCGGGGAAAATCTTGAAATTCTCAAAGATATCAGCCTGGTTGTGAACGAAGGCGAAGCTCTTGCCATTGTGGGGGCTTCCGGTTCGGGCAAAAGCACCCTCTTGCATCTTATGGGTGCTCTTGATACTCCAAGTACGGGCGCCGTCTATTTTGACGGGCAGGACATGGCCCACATGACACCTGACCAGAAAGCGGCCTTCCGCAATAAAACCCTGGGCTTCGTTTTTCAGTTTCATCACCTTTTGCCGGAGTTTTCGGCAGTGGAAAACGTGGCAATGCCGGCCATCATCGGCGGTGAACGCCAGTCAGCCGTTATGCCCAAGGCCCGGGAAATGCTTGAACGCGTCGGCCTTGCGGCCCGTATGGACGGCAAGGTAGCCACACTTTCCGGCGGCGAGCGGCAAAGGGTAGCCATCGCCCGCTCGGTGCTGATGCGCCCGCGCGTGCTGTTGGCTGACGAACCCACCGGCAATCTGGACGAACATACCGGAGAGCAGGTGGGCGCGCTTATGAATGAACTTAACCGCGAGCTGGGCATGACTCTCGTGGTCGTGACGCATAATCGGGAACTGGCCGCGGGTATGGGCCGCATCCTGGAACTGAAAGCGGGGACACTGTATGAAAAAAATCTTGCGTAATATCCTGTCTAACATTCTTTGCGTCACCGCTCTGGTATGCGCCGTCCAGCTTATGCCCCGCGAGGCCGGCGCGTCACAGGGGCCTCTTGTTCTGGTGCTGCCCTTTCAGGTAAATGCCGGACCGGAAATGCCCAATGCCGCTCAGGACGTACCCCAGATCATCACTGACCAGCTCAAGCAAAGCGGCATGCGCGTTGTGCCTATGAATACGGCGCGGCAACTGCAACGCAGCAGCGGTGAAACCATTGACCTTGCCACGGCGCGCGCCCTGGGCCGTCAGGCCGGAGCGCAGCTTGTCATTTACGGCAGCTTCAACCAGCTTGGCGACGGCTTCAACATGGATACGCGCCTTGTGCCCGTGCAGCAGGGCGAAGCCGTACCCGCAGGTTTTGAGCGCAACTCGCTCGTAGCCCTCAGCGACTGCGCCAGCACCCTGGCCGGACGCGCTGCGGAACTCACGGGAGCCAGCGCTGCCCCCGCCGCCCCGCAGTCCGGCGACGACGGCCCCGGCCTTGTGCCCATGGGTACGCCCACGGCGGCCAAGGGCGGCCTGGCCGATGTACAGGTTCGCGGTATGAGCGTTATGGATCCGGATACCGTACTCATGCGCCTGACCATCCGCAAAGGTGACACCCCCGATGCCCACGCCATCAACGAGGAAGTGAAGCGCATCTGGGAAATGGGATATTTCAGCGATGTGCAGGCCAGCCTTGAAGGCAACGTGCTGGTCTTCACCGTGGTGGAAAAACCCCGCATCGACAACATCATTGTCGAAGGGTCCAAAGGTGTGGACCAGGAAGACGTCATTGCCGCCATGGGCACAAGAACCGGTAACGTGCTCAACGAGCAGGTGCTTTCCGACGACCTGCAAAAAATTACCGAACTGTACCGCAAGGAAGGCTATTACCTTGCCAAGGTCAATTACCGTCTTGAAGACCGCCAGAGCGGGCGCGGTGCAGTGCTGGTCATCAATGTGGACGAGGGCAACAAGCTCTACGTCAAAGAAGTGAACATCGAGGGCCTCAACAAGCTCAGCCGGGGCGACCTTGACAAATACCTTGCCCTCAAGCCGCGGGGCATTTTCTCCTGGCTCACCGGCTCGGGCGTGCTCAAAGAGGAATACCTCGAGCGCGATACCAACGCCATTGCGGCCTACGGCCTCAATGAAGGCTACATCGACATCCAGGTCGGCGCACCTCAGGTAGACTACAAGGACGATGGCATCTACGTCACCTTTGTGGTCAACGAAGGTCCCCGTTATACCGTGCGCAACGTGGTCTTTGCCGGAGACGTCATCGACAGCGAAGACAATATGCTCGAAGTGGTGCAGATGGATGACTGGAAAAAGTCCAATGACTACTTCTCCCTGACGGTCATGCAGGAAGACTCCAAGCGCCTGACAGACCACTACGCCGACTACGGTTACGCCTTCGCCGAGGTGGACACCAAGCTCATCAAGGCAGAAGACGGCAGCGACCAGGTGGACGTAGGCTACCTGATCAACAAAAAGCAGAAGGTCTTCATCCGCCGCCTGGTGGTTGAAGGCAATACCAAAACGCGCGACAACGTCATCCTGCGCGAAATGCGCCTGGGCGACGGCGACATGTATGAAGGGGCCAAACTGCGCCGCTCCAACGAACGCCTGAACCGCCTGCGGTACTTCTCTGTCGTGGATATGGAACTTATCCCCACCGGGCAGGAAGACGAAGTGGACCTCAAGGTCAAGGTCAAGGAAACCAATACCGGCGCCATCATGGGCGGTATCGGCTACTCCAGCTACTATGACGTGGGCGTCACGGCCTCCATTATGGAGCGCAACCTCTTCGGCCGTGGCTACTGGCTGCAGCTCCAGGGCTTCTTCTCCTGGCGGCGCACGTCGGGCACCCTGTCCTTCACCAACCCGCGTGTGTACGATACCGACCTTTCGTTCGGCAACGACATCTATTACACCCACGACTACTGGGACAACTTCACCAAGGATACCATAGGCGACACCGTGCGCTTCGGCTACCCCATCGGCGAGTACACGTCCGTGGGCGTGGGCTATCGCCTTGAGCGCTACCACCTGTACGATGTGGCTGACAACAGCTCGCCCTACATCAAGGACTACAAGGGCATCAACTGGACCAGTGCCGTTTCGGGCCGCATCCTGCGCGATACCACCGACAGCAAGGAACGCCCCACCAAGGGAACCATCGCCCGCCTGTGGGCTGAATACGGCGGCGGCGGCCTTGGCGGTACAGACAACTTCGTCAAGAGCGTGGCCGACTGGCAGGGTTTCTGGTCCTTCAACCCGCAAAACACTGTCCACCTGCGTGGACGCGTGGGCGGTGTGTTCCAGAACACCAGTGACAGGGTCCCCGTGTTTGAACGTTTCTGGGTCGGCGGCATGGACACCATCCGCGGCTACAGCTACTCCGACCTTTCGCCCCGCGACTACAAGCACGGCAACGAACAGATCGGCGGCGACCGCATGGCTGTCGGCAATCTGGAGTACATCTGGACATTCCAGAAAGATCTGGGGCTTGCTCTGGTACCCTTTGTGGACACCGGCTTCAACATTGACTCCAAGACCATGGGCGACGAATGGGACAGATACATCGTCGCCTCTACCGGTCTGGAGCTGCGCTGGCGCTCTCCCATGGGCGACCTGCGCATAGCTTACGGCATCCCCCTGGTGCAGGATTACGATAAGGAAATGCCTCCGGGCAGAATCGAATTCAGCATGGGGCAGTTCTTTTAGGCCGGGTTTGAGCCGGACTTGGAGCCATCCCCTGGACGGTATCCGGAATAGATGAACAGTATGCCCACACGGCTTGCAGCCGTTCAGACGTAACATCCACGGGGGAGAAACCTTGCAGGTCAAGGCTTCTCCCCCGCAGTGTTTTCATTGCGGTGCGGCGGTCCGGCCGGGCTTCACGTCTTTTCAGTTTTCTGCTCACCTTATATGACACGCCTGATGGAGAAAATAATGGACATCGGCATTATCAGATGCATGCAAACAGAAGATTTCTGCCCGGGCAGCACGGATTTCAAGATGGTGCGCGAAAGAAAAGGGGCATTCGAGGGTATTGAAGAGGACATCAATATCACGGGCTTCATTTCCTGCGGCGGCTGTCCCGGCAAAAAAGTCGTGCTCCGCGCTCAGGAACTCGTTAAACGCAGCGCCGACACCATTGTCTTCGCGTCCTGTATTCAAAAAGGTACGCCCATTGGCTACCCCTGCCCGTTTGCCAGAAAAATGCGTGAGGTCGTGACCCACGCCGTTGGAGATTCCATACGGATTATGGACTACACCCACTGATTGGGCAGGCATGCGTTTGACCTCCGGTTGTGTATTTTTTCGGCATGCTTTATGCAAATAACAAAACATACGCAGTCTTTTGCCATGCGCGCAAGATTGCGACAGTCTGAATTACCCTGCCCCACAAGGGCTATAAGGAAATTTTCACGCGCCGTGCCATGTCATAAGCTTGACGGACGCGCCGCAAGGACAAGCAAGGAGTCTCCGTGGCCCGCAAAGCAAAAAGCCCCCGACCCCAGCCCTCGACCAGAAGCGGTCTCAGGCGGCTTGCGCCTCCCCTGGCCTTTTTGCTGGCCCTTTGCCTGCTGGTGGTCTGCTTTTACGATACGGGCTACACCTCCCTGCCTCCCACAGCCAAACGCTACGATACCGCCAAGGCGGGCATTGAAAGCCTGCGCATGGATGCCAAGCGCTCGGGCCAGCGCGAGCCGTGGGAAAAGCTGGCCGCAGAATTCCGTGCAATCTATGATGCTGACCCCGGCTGGCCCAATCGGCCCGCCGCCCTCTTCCGCGCTGCGGAAAGCCTTGAAGAACTCGCCCGCCGCTCCTTTGCCAAAGCCGATGCCCGCAAGGCCATCGAATGCTACGAATCCGTTGCCCTGCGCCATGCAGACAGCCGCCTTGCCGACGATGCGCTGTTTCACGCCGCCAAGCTTCGCGCCGCGTGGCTTAAAGACGACAAGGGCGCGCTGGAACTGATCGGGCGGATCAAAAGCCAGTACCCCAAGGGCGACATGCTGCCCGAGGCACTGGCGCTGGAAAAGACCCTGCTGGCCTCCGCGCAGGGGCGCACCGCGCCGGAAGCCCGCCAGGTGGCAGTGGCTGAAAACAAGGCTGCCGTTGAAGACCAGCCGGCCCCGGCTGCACAAGGCGGCAATTCCCCTGCCGCAAACGCTGCCCCCTCCGCAGCACAGGTCGCCGCTGCCACTCCCGGCCTTGCGGCGGCCCTGGCGGCTCCTCTGCCGCAAAACCAGCTTCTGCCGCGCTACCGCAAAGCCAAGGCTGATATGGAGGCCTTGCGCGCCGACAAGGTGCGTTCCTGCTGGCGGCAGCCGTGGGAAGAGCTGGCCGCAGAATTTTTGCGTATCTATCAGAGCCGTAAAAACTGGGCCATTTCGCCTGGCGCGCTCTTTCGCGCGGCTGCAAGCCAGGAAGCGCTGGCGGACTGCTCGCACCTGCCTGCCGAGTACAGGCAAGCCCGCGACCTGTACCTCAGCCTGGCCCAGGAATTTCCCAAAAGCGCCCTGGCTGACGATGCACTTCTGCGCGCGGCCATCATTGATGCCGACCGGCTGAACCAGACTGCAGAAGCCCTGGAACTGCTGGACGCCATCGCCACACTCTATTCTCACGGCGACATGCTGCCCCAGGCCAAAGATATGCGCGCGCGCCTCACAGGGCAGTCCGGCGCAGCCCAGGCAGACAAGGCAGCCCCTACTCCGCCCGCAGCGGTTTCACCTGAAGTACATATGCTCTCGTGGAACTCCCTGAGCAAAAACGCTGTCGAAATCGTGCTTGAGCTGTCCTCTCCGGCCCGCTACAACGCAAAACTTGTGGAAGGGAAAAAAGGCGCTCCATCCAGCCTGTATATCGAGCTGGAAAATGCTTCGGTCGTAAAGGATGTCCGCCAGGGCGTGACCATCAAGGGCAGCCTGTTGCAGTCGGTACGCGTGCGTGACCGCAAGGGCGGCGGCGCGGTCATGCAGTTCAGCTTCAGGGATGTGCGACGCTTTGACACCCAGATGGAAAGCAACCCGTGCCGCATCGTCTTGCGCGTGGCTGCGGGCAACACTCCCCTGCCTCCGCGCAAGGCATCCGGCGCGGCCTTTGCCGAGCAGGGCAAACCTGCGCCGACCCGTGAAACCCCCTTGCCGGACTCCCGCCAGGTCAACGATATGGCCCGTCAGCTCGGCCTGACTCTGCGCACGGTCTTCATTGATGCAGGACACGGCGGACGCGATCCCGGAACCAATCATAACGGCATTCTCGAACGTGCCATCACCCTGGACGTGGCCCTGACCCTGGGGCGCCTCCTGCAGGCCAACGGTGTGGACGTAGTGTACAGCCGCACCAGGGATACAGGCCTTTCACTGCGGGAGCGGACAACCAGAGCCAATGCCGCCGGGGCGGACATCTTTGTGTCCATTCATGTCAATGCCAATGAAGACCCCTCCGTAAACGGCTTTGAAACTTACTACCTTGACCTGGCAAGCAACAGCGAGGCCGCCCGGGTGGCCGCCCTTGAAAACTCTGGCAGCGACCATCGCCTGGGCGACATGCAGAAAATGCTGGCCGATGTTATGCTCAATGCCAGAGTTGACGAATCACGCAGGCTTGCACAGGATATTCAGCGACTTAGCATGTTCCGCCTGAAAAAACGAGAGTATGCCGTCCGCAACAACGGGGTCAAGTCTGCGCCGTTTCACGTACTGCTCGGTGCACAAATGCCCGCTGTGCTGGTGGAACTTGGCTATTGCACCCATGCCGCCGAAGCCCGCAATCTCGCCAATGCCAAATATCGTCTTGCACTAGCCGAGGGACTGGCTGAAGGCATACTTGCATACAAAGACAGACTGCTTAAAAGGCGGACTGCCCAGAATTCCTTGACGCCCGAAAGCGCCGATGCTATGTGATGCAGGGATTTCAAATGTATGCCGTGCTGTCGTATCAGCAAAAATAAAGCCCAGTTACACTGGCACGGCAAGGTCCGGTCCCGGCTTGTGCAGCGCATGGGCCATACACAAAAAACAGTGTTATACAAGTTTCTTACGGCGCAAGGGTCATCCCAATTCCGCAAGGACGAATATAAAAACAGCAATCGGGGAAGGAGTACTTTACATGCGCAAGGTTTTGATGATGACCGTAGCGGTTTGCATGCTCATGGCCGGAGCGGCCCTTGCGGCTGACAGCAACGCCGTGCCCGCCGCCAAGATTGGCGTAGTGGACATGCAAACTGTGGCCACGCAGAGCGAACCCGCCGAGGCCGCCAAAAAGCAGATGGAACAGAAGTTCGGCAAAGAACGCGCCGAACTGGAAAAGCAGGGCGAAGCCCTGAAGAAAAAGGCCGAATCGCTCAAAAATCCCAAGGTCAGCGAAGAAAAAAAGCTGGAGTTCATCCGCGCCAAACAGGACCTGGACCAGAAGACCCGCAACTTCCTGCGCAAGGTTGAGCAGGAAGAAGTGAAGCTGCGTCAGGACATGGTGACCCTGGTCTTCAGCGCTACCTATGAAGTGGCCCGCACCAAGGGCTTCAACTTTGTGGTGGACGTGACCGCGGGCGGCGTTCTGTATGCCGACCAGTCAATGGACCTGACCCAGGACGTGCTCACCGAAGTGAACAGACTTTACAAAGAAAAGAAGAACGACAAGGGCGGCAAAAAATAAGCCCCCGCAATAAAGCGACACGGCCTCTCGACCCTGACGGGGCGAGAGGCTTTTTTTTGCAGCAATGCCGCCTTCCATTGTTCTGAAGGCTGCGCGGGCAAGGCGCCTGCCACGATGCGTTCATTGATGGCGCACCTGTGCGATCATCTGTGCAGCCGAACAGCCGGATGAACCTCTAGCAAGCATTGCGCATACATCACAAAGATAAAAACTTCCAGTGGGCGCAAGGCAAAGCGCCGCAGGGGCGATGCCGCCGTCACACACACGCCAAATTCGCCAGGAGGCCAGAACAATATGCAGGATTCAGTTCCACAGAGCCAGAGCATGGACATACAGCGCATCTTGCGCCTGCTGCCCCACCGCTACCCCTTCCTGCTGGTGGACAGGGTGGTGGAATGCGTTGCCGGTTCGCATATCAAGGCGTACAAAAACATCACATTCAACGAGCCGTTTTTTCAGGGGCATTTTCCCGGCGCGCCCATTATGCCCGGTGTGCTCATTCTTGAGGCCCTGGCCCAGACAGGCGGCCTGCTGGCTGCATCAGGCATGGGCGACCTGGACGACAAGCTTTTTCTCTTCACCGGGCTTGACGGCGTCAAGTTCCGCCGTCAAGTGGTCCCCGGCGATCGCCTGGACCTCGAGTGTTCCAACATCCGCATGAAACTCAAACTTTGCAAGATGGAAGCCCGCGCCTTTGTAGATGGCAAGCTGGCTGCGGAAGCACAGATCACCGCCGCCATCGGCGACAGGCCCAAAGACTGAACACACGCTGAAGAGCGCTGAAAACATTCAAGCATACAAAAGCCCGTTTGCAGCCTGGGGATAATGCTCCCCCGGCTGCAAACGGGCTTTGCCTCAACCGGCCCAAGACGTCCGTTTTTTATTTTGCCAGCAATACCCAGGCCGGGCCTCTGGCATCCAGATGACTGGCCACATAATTGCCTCTTTCCTCACCGCCACAAAACACGTCTATACGGTTTTTCTTGATGGCGCCCCCCACATCCTGGGCAAAGCCGATACCGCGCAGCGGGACCTTGCCGCGCTGCTGGTCAGGAATGTTCACGCCGTAAGCCACAACAGAACCCAAAGGGATGAAGGTGCGGTCCGTAGCCAGCGACAGCCACTCGTCCACCACCTGCCCCGTGGCCCCGGTTGGTCCCCGGGTTCCGTACCGAAAAAAGACATAGCTGGGGTTTTCGTTCAGTATCTCGCGCACACGCTGCGGATTATCCTTGAACCACTGGCGCTGCTCAAATATATGCCCTTCCCGGAGCAGGCCCTTTTCACGCATGATGCGTCCGGAACTTTTATACTTGTGGCCGTTCTGACCCGCATAGTTGATATAGGCCTGGGTTCCGTCGTCAAAAACCAGTCGGCCTGAACCCTGAATTTCCAGAAAAAATACGTCCACGGGGTCGGCGGCCCAGGCCAGCTCCAGGCCTTTGCCGGCCAGTATCTGTTTTTCTTCAATGGTGCGACGGTCATAGTAGCGCCCGCGCTTGGCCGCCACCTTTTTGAGGTCCGGCGGCAACCCGTAGATGGCCTGGGTATACCCTGGCTTGCGTGTGCGACTGGCGCGCACCACAGGTTCGTAATAGCCCGAATATTTTATGCCGTCAGGCACTTCCACCCAGCGGAAGTTTGCCAGAAAAAGCTCCGGTTCCCTGTCCAGACGGGGCAAAAGCTCCTGCAGCCGGGTCAACGTGCGCGAAAGCTCGCCCCAGGTCACGGTCAACCCCGGGCGTTGCACGGCAATGGCCGTGGCGGGCTTGCTGTTGACATAGCGCAAAGACTTGCGCACGGTAGGAGCCATATCTTTCCAGCTGGTCAGGTCCTGATTGACAGGCTTCAGGCAGCTTACAAAAAATTCCGGGCTTTCAAAAGCCACGGGCGGTCCCACGGGTTCTGGAGAAGGCGGGGCCACCTTTTTGCCGCAGGCCCCGAGCAGAAGACACATGAGCAGCAGCGCCGCCAGAACCGGTCTGACCCCACAGGGCCGGTCGACCGCGCCACAAGTGCAAGGTGCATATAAACAAGGAGCATTCGCGTGCATGAAGAGTTCCCCACTCCTGATATCTGGATGCCCCATCGCGTTTCATATGGTGAAACTGATACGATGGGCGTTCTTTATTATGCTGAATATCTGCACCTTTTCGAGCGTGCCCGCAGCGAGTACATCCGCCGCTGCGGCATGAGCTACGCCGAGGTGGAGAAGAAAGGCATCATCCTGCCGGTTCGCGAGGCCCAGTGCCGCTACCGCTCGTCTGCCCGCTATGACGACCTTGTGTTGGTGCGGGCGGGCATCAGCGAATGGGGGCGAGCCTCAATGCGCTTTGTATATGAGATATGGAGCGAGGACAAGAAGCGCCTTCTGGCTACCGGCATGACCCAGCACGCTCTGGTCAACGCCGAAGGCCGCCCCGTACCCGTGCCGGACTGGTTCCGCAGCCTCACGTTTGATGCCGGAAAATCTTTGTCCTGAACAAACGGAAAAACCGGAAACAAAACACCGCCGGCGAACGCTGGAACTGCATGGCGCAACCGCAAAGAACCTGCGGAATCGACGGAAAATCTGCGGTGGATACCCGTACCACCCCGGGCAGTACAACGGCTCTTCTGTGCCTCACTGGCGCAATCTGATGCTTCTCGGCAAATCCACCCCCAAACAGGCCACACATGTTGAAAGGCCCCGGAATATTCCGGGGCCTTTACTTTCCCGCTATCCAACGCCGCACGGCGGCGCAGACACGGGCGGAGGGGGCGTTGTCTGGCAAGGCTGACCGCTTTTGCCGATGGAAAGGCTCCGGCAGCAACGGCATCCAGCCGTGAATGGCCGAAAATAGCGGCCGTATATGACCGCGCAGGCGGCCTGAAAAAATAGGCTGTTCCACAAAAAACGGCAGGAAGCGGCCTGTGTAGAACCTATTGGCGCTCTTCGGGTTTATGCCCGGAATCGATGCGGGCAGACTCCAGACGCCGGGCCTCATCGTCATCCGCGCTTTTCCCCGTGCAGCAGCAGGACATTTCCCGCGAACGGTCAGTGCTGCCGCAACCACTGTCGCAGCCACAACCGCACTGGCCCTTGCGCATGGCGCGCACCATACGCCTGATAACAAAAAAAGCTGCGGCTGCAATACAGAGCGCCACGATAATCAGTTGTATGTCCATCTCAAATCACCTCACGCTTGCATAGTGCTCTTATCGAAAATGAAAGTCAAGTTCGTAAAAAGCCGATTTTTATCTCGCGATGGCATAAACGCATTTTGTACCCAATCGGCACGGATATTCAAGGATAAAGAAAAGCAGAAACAGCTTCGAGCGCACTGCCGCCCGAACAAGGACGCACCAAATCCCTGCGCCGCGACAAAACCAGGCGCAGGCCGTAGTTTTTGCCAGCCACTCACGGCCACAAACATGTGACGGCTGCGTAAGGGACCGCAACAGGCGAGCCTGTTGCGCCAGCAGCAAGCAGTTTCATGCGGTACGCAGGCTGCACCCCTGCCGCAACCGCATGAAACTCTTACTTGTCTTCTTCAGCGGCCTGGGTACGGCACATTTCGCACAGGCCGTACAGGTTGTGTACATGGCCCCGCAGCCTGAAGCCGTATTTTTCGGCCATTTCACGCTGAAGTGTTTCAATGCGTGGATCACAGATTTCCACGATCTTGCCGCACTGCAGACAGACCAGATGGTCGTGGTGACTGTCGGGCCTGGCTACTTCATAGCGGGTGATTCCGTCGCTGAAGTGAATTTCCATAGCCATACCGGCGTCACAGAGCAGCTTGAGGGTACGGTATACTGTAGTTTGCCCGATACCCGGATCGCGCTGCAGGATGTGTTGATAAAACTCTTCAAGAGAGTGGTGGCCCGGCAGCTCAAAAAAGGCTTCGGCTATGATGCGCCGTTGCGATGTGGTGTTCAGGCCCTTGCGGTTCATGAACTCCAGAAAGTCCGCCAGGCAGGCGTTAAGCTGTGTTGCTGTCATAATTGCCTACCCCCGGGAGCAATGTAAAATATTTTCCACGTTCATGCCAAGAAAAACAAAGCGCGAGTTTTTCGAGCCCGTTATGTTGAAATGTTCAGATAGTGCATCCTTACTTGTGACGCACTTTCAAACAAAAAGCAATGAATTACAAGAACCTGTCACGAGCTTAAATCCCGGTAATCCCTACAGCGTGAAGGCCTTGCCCCTTTGCTTCCCGTTCGCTAGCCTGTATATAAGGTTTAAAATCAAAGAGTACAGCCATAGTTTTTTTCATTGGCTGCACTGGATTTTTACAACAGACTTGACATTTTTATTAGGATTGAATACTGTTTTCAAACAGGACGATTCACAACCTTTTCCGGAGCCGTACGCGCGTTCCGCCTGCAAGGAAAATAATATGGCAAATCTGATCAATTCCAAGGTTGAACCCTTCAATGTGCAGGCATATCATCTGGGTGAGCTGAAAAATGTATGCGACACAGACCTGCTGGGGCACTGGTCCATTTTCTTTTTCTACCCTGCCGACTTTACTTTTGTATGCCCCACAGAGCTTGAAGACCTGTCGGACACCTACGAAGACTTCAAAAAACTCAATTGCGAAATTTACTCTGTCTCTACAGACAGCGCCTTTGTGCATAAAGCCTGGGCCGATGCTTCCCCAAGCATAGCCAAAATCAGATACCCCATGCTGTCCGACAGTGCGGGCACCCTTTCACGCGCTTTTCATGTGCTGATTGAAGAGGCCGGTCAGGCCCTGCGCGGCAGCTTTATTGTAAACCCCGAAGGCATCATCAAAGCTTACGAAGTGCACGACCTCGGCATCGGCCGCAATGCCGAAGAGCTGCTGCGCAAGCTTGAAGCAGCCCAGTTTGTGGCCCAGCACGGCGATCAGGTATGCCCCGCCCGCTGGAAGCCCGGCAAGTCCACCCTTAAGCCCGGCCTTGACCTGGTGGGCAAGCTGTAGCCTGTATTTCTCAGTCCCATAGCCTCACCCCTCCTCTGGCACTATCCCCAAACCGGAACCACCCGCTTACGCGGGTGGTTCCTTTATATCCATCATCGTTATCTGGTCAGAACATATTTTCAACACACGTATGTGTTGCCAGGGACAAGGAGAGGCCTTTTTTACGCCGGAATCGGCCCATATGGGACGCGTACCGGTGTAAAAAATGTCCCTGTGATATTGCCCCCAAATATTTCCACTCCCTGATCTTTGCAGTACCGGATTTCACGGAGCAGCACCCGGCATCTACGCACACGGCTGCCTGCATCACGCGCCGTGCAATCCTGACTGTACGGTGCGCTGTGCGCTCAGCTTTTGCGCCGCTTTATCCTGTCCAGCCGTTCCTGCATAAGAAAACGCCCGGTGACGGACTGGGGGTCAGCCACGATGGCCTCGGGGGTACCTGCGGAAACAATCAGCCCGCCGTTTTCTCCACCGCCCGGTCCCATATCAAGAACATGGTCCGAAGCCAGAATCATGTCGGTATTATGCTCGATGACCACCACACTGGCTCCCTTGTCCACCAGAGCGTGCAGCACCTTGATGAGCTTGCCCACTTCGTGCATGTGCAGGCCCGTGGTCGGTTCGTCCAGGATGTACATGGTTCCGGGCAGGGAACGCTTGCCCAGTTCGCGCGAGATCTTGATGCGCTGGGCCTCGCCCCCGGAAAGTGTGGTGGCGGGCTGCCCGAGCCGCAGGTATTCCAGCCCCACTTCTTCCAGCACTGCCAGGCGACGCTCCAGCGCGGGATAGTTTTCAAACAGTTCCCTGGCCTGCCGCACGGTAAGGTTGAGTACCTCAGCGATATTCAGGCCCTTGTAGCGCACCTCAAGGGTTTCGTGATTATAGCGCTTGCCCTTGCACACGTCACAGGTAACGTAAACGTCAGGCAAAAAGTGCATTTCCACCCGTATCTGCCCATCGCCGCCGCAGGCTTCGCAACGCCCGCCGCGCACGTTAAAGCTGAAACGCCCCGGCTTGTAGCCGCGTTTGCGGGCGTCCTGCGTCATGGAAAAAATATTGCGTATTTCGTCAAATATTTTTGTATAGGTGGCCGGGTTCGAGCGCGGGGTACGTCCGATGGGCGTCTGGTCGATCGCCACGATTCGCTCCACAGGGGCAGCCCCGCCCTCATATGCCAGGCCGCCGATGGTGCCGGGCTGGTCCACGCGCAGGCCCAGGTTCAGGGCCAGATGCTTGTAGAGTGTATCAACCACCAGCGAGCTTTTTCCCGAGCCGGAAACGCCCGTCACGCAGGTCAGTACGCCAAGGGGAATGCGGCATTCCACATTGCGCAGGTTGTTGGTGGTCACGTTGTGCAGCACCAGCTCGCCCTGCGGCTCACGCCGGGCATCGGGCAGAGCGATGGTGTCGTCGCCACGCAGATAGCGGGCCGTCAGCGTATCTGCCTGAGAAAGCAGATCGTCCACCTTGCCCTGAAACATGATGTCCCCGCCGTGCGCACCGGAACCGGGACCAAGCTCGATAACCGTATCAGCCTCGCAGATGGTGGCCTCGTCATGCTCCACCACCAGCACCGTATTGCCACGTGCCTGAAGCGAGCGCAGCGTACCCAGCAGCCGCTCATTGTCGCGCGGATGCAGACCGATGGACGGCTCGTCCAGCACATAGGTCACCCCTACAAGGCCGGAGCCGAGCTGGCTTGCCAGCCGGATGCGCTGCGCCTCGCCACCGGAAAGGGTGGACATGGAGCGCCCCAGCGAAAGATATTCCAGCCCCACGCTGCGCATGAAGGACAAACGGTGGGTCAGCTCTTTCATGAGCGGCTCGGCAATAACCACATGGCGCCCCGTGAACGTGCGCCTGTCCAGCCATTCCAGGGCGCGCTCCACCGAAAGATTGCAAAAATCCGCAATATTCAGATCGTCCACACGCACCGAAAGCGCGTTGACATTGAGCCGCGCGCCCTTGCAGTCCGGGCAGTCCATGGTCTGGCGGTAGCGTGAAAGCGCTTCGCGCCAGGCATCGCCGTACTGCATACCGCTTTCCAGCAGGGGAATCACGCCGGGCCAGCGTTTTGCAGTTACGCTTACATCTCCGGCACTTCTGGCCTCGGTAAAATGCTCGCTCTGGTAGTCGCCGCCGGCCCCCAGGGCCACATTGCCGCCCATCCAGTTACGGCGCAGGCCCTGAGAAGAACGCGCAGGTCTGCCGTGTTCGTCCTCGCCATAAAAAAGCGCAGCCAGGGCGTCTTCAGAAAATTCTTCCAGCGGTGTGGACAGGCTGAACCTGAAACGCTTGCCCAGCGCCTTGAGCGCCTCTTCATAACGGCTGAACATCTTGCCCGTGGCCCAGGGCAGAAGCACTCCCGTGTTCAGCGAAAGCCCCATATTGGGTGCGACCAGGCGCGGCTCGAAATAGTCCACGCCGCCAAGGCCCACGCAGCGCGGGCAGGCCCCTTGCGGGCCGTTAAAAGAAAAAAGCTGGGGACTGGGCGCAGGCAGGGAAATACGGCAGTGCGTGCACACAGATGAGGTGGAGTGCACGGTGTCGGCCTCTTCACCGGCGGCAGCCCTGTCGGGCAGGTGGATTACAAGCCGCCCTTCGCCGTAGCGCAGGGCCAGCTCCACCGAGTCGGCCAGACGCCCGCGCAGGCCCTCTTTATTGACCAGACGGTCCACCACAAGGTCAATGCTGTGTTTTTTGTTTTTATCGAGAGCGGGCACGTCATCCAGCGTGTGAAAGGCCCCATTGACGCGCACACGGGCAAACCCTTCCGCCTTGAGTTTTTTAAACTTGTCCTGATGCGTACCTTTCTGCAGTTCCACAAGAGGGGCCAGCACCATAAATTTTGTACCCTGGGGCAGGGCAAGAATATCAGCGATGATTTCATCAGCAGCGCGGGCTTCGATGGGCCGGCCGCACTGGGGGCAGTACATACGCCCCAGCCGGGCGAAAAAAACGCGCAGAAAGTCGTAAATTTCCGTCACCGTACCCACGGTAGAGCGCGGATTGCGCGAAACGCTCTGCTGCTCAAGAGAAATGGCGGGTGAAAGCCCTTCTATTTTTTCCACATCGGGCTTGTCCATCTGGGGCAGAAACTGACGGGCGTAGGCCGATAAGGACTCCACATAGCGGCGCTGCCCCTCGGCGTACACGATGTCAAAGGCCAGAGTGGACTTTCCCGAGCCTGAAGGCCCGCAAATGACCACCAGCTCATCCCGCGGGATGTCCAGGCTGATGTTTTTAAGGTTGTGCTGACGGGCCTTTTCGATATGTATGCAGGACTTGTTGGTGCTGGTGTTCATGCGGGCATATGTAAGCGCGGCAGGGCCGCTTGGCAAGATGGTGATGCCGCGCCCATACGCGACTAACAGGAATGAATGTAATTAATAGCCTGTTTTCATTACTAAATCAATATGAAAGAACTTATTTGTTCCTGCGTGGACAAACAATGGCAAACACGGTATAAAAATTTTTACGAACCGCAAGTCCATCAAACTGTCTTGCGGAGGGAGTATGCTATGTTTCGCCAGCGCTCACGCACTGTTTTTCTTGTTCTGGCCCTCGCCCTGACAACCACCCTGACACTCCACTGTGCCGCGGCTGCCGTCGGGCATGAGCGCAGCGCCAGAGAAGTTTTTGCCGCCCTGCCCGAAAGTATTTTTGAAAATACCCCTGAAGGCCTCGGCTCTGTCGAAAAGCAGAAACTGCTCGTCAACGGGCAGGCCGATTTTTGGGAAGTGGCCGGAGAAACCGAAGATATCATGGTTTTCGCCACCCTTCCTTTTCATGATGTGGCCGTAGCCCTGCGCCTTTTCCGGCATAACGGCAGCGACGCCGTGGATGCGGCCGTCGGCACGCTGGGCGGCCCCGTATGCACGGTAGAATTATGGCGCATGGACGCCTCTGGCCGCCTTGTGCCTGTGGACACACCACCAGAGCCGCCTGTGGAAGAATTTTTGGGCAAGGACCAGAAACTGCCGCCGGACGTTCAGGCCACCGTCATGATCTGCCTTGGCCTTGGCGGCCTGCGGGCGCAGCCCCTGTTCTGGACAAGCACAGGCATGGCCCATGTGCCGGTAGCCAACGATATCGGCTATCAGTGGAACGGCAAAAACTTTGAAAAGCATGTGCAGCCGCATAGTGAAATGCAGTAACAGGGCATTTCGGGCGATCCGCCACTAACCGCAAACGCCGCAATCCATCAGGTCCCTCCCCCCGGAGGGACTATTTTTTTTCACCCGCCAGCAGGGCCGTGGCATTGATGCGCACCTGCCTGTTTGCTTCGCCCAGGGCCTCTGCCGTGCGGGCCAGCATGCGGGCAAAGCGCTCCAGCTCTTCTTCCGGGCTGGCCTTGAGGCGCTCCCATAAAAGATCTTCTGCCAGATTGTGCAGTGTGCGGTGCGTGTCCGCAGCCCGCCGCCCCTTGTCCGTCAGCTCGTACAACAGGCTTTTCTTATCGCCGGGGAGCCTGCGCGGTTGAACAAAGCCCCCCACCTGCAACCTGGCCGCCATTTTTGAAATACCGCCCCGCGTCATCCCCAGTTTTCTGGCTGCGGCGACACCGTTGACCGGCTCATCGCCTGCAATAAGGGCCAGAAAGTGCATTTCTGTCAAAATCAGCCCGCCAAGCTCCACCTGCGCAAGATTGTTGCCGGCCTTGTCAAACAGCCCGTTCACTTCTTCCATCCTCTGGGAAAGATGCACAAGACCGTTGATAACTCTCTGCCTTAACTGTTCTTTTTCAGACATATCCTCTCCCTGTGCTTGCTCGGGCAACAGTGTAACATCTTTTTGTTGACCAGGAAGCAAAACATGCCTACATTGTTTCCCGGGAAACAAATATGCAGTAAAAGGAGAAGCAATGCTTATTGACCTGAGCCTTCCGTTGACACGAAAAACTTTTGACGCCCTTTCCGCCACCACTGCCACCCTGCCACACCCTGCCCTGGAGCTTTTTGGCCATGTGGGAACCCACCTTGACCTTATGGGCAAAGCCTGGCCCCAGGAATATTTTACACGGCAGGGACGGGTATTTGACGTACGCCACGTGAGGGGCCGCGACATAACGGCAAGTGACCTGCCCATGCAGGACATTGAGGCAGAAGATTTTGTGTTTCTGCGCACAGGCGTGCTGGAAGAGCATGCATATGCCGACAAGGCTTACGTTCACACTCCGGTGGAGCTTGCCTGGGAGCTGCTGGAAAACCTGACGCAACAGGGTGTGGCCATGATCGGAGTAGACTGCGCCGGAGTGCGCCTGCCCGGAGAACACAGGAAAGCCGACCTCTTCTGTGCGGAAGCCGGTACATTTGTGGTGGAAAACGTCTACAATCTTGGAGCACTGTGCACTGCCGCAGGGGCAAAAACGTTTGTGGTCAGAACCTTTCCCCTGCGCCTTGAGGGCAGCACCGGCCTGCCCTGCCGCATTGTGGCCGAGCTTGCGGCTGACTGAAGCCGGACGGTCACGCCGTGGTATGGCGGCAGCCCCCGTACCGTACCCGCAGGCAGGCGTGCCGCCACAAACGGCCGCGCCGCTTTCTCCGGCACATATCATCGGGAAAGCGGCGCGGTAAAAACTCCGTGACTGCAACGGGCTATTTCTCCAGCCATTCCTGCAGTTTTTCCTCCAGAGCCGCAGCAGCCATGCGCGGCGTGGCGTACATGCCTGCGGCCTCCCGCTGACGGGCAGCCTCGGACAAAATAATGGCCGCCGCCACAGATACGTTAAAACTCTGGATCATCCCGTACATGGGGATATAAAGCTCGCCATCGGCCATCTGCAACAGTTCCGGTTCTACACCGCTGTGCTCGTTGCCCATAATGACGGCTGTGGGACGGGTAAAATCCCAGTCGCGCAGCGGACGGGCCGTGGGCGAGCAGGATGTGGCCAGCACCTGCATGTTTTGCCCGCGCAGGCTTTCCATAAGCGCTGCGCTGTCTTTGTGGCGCGCGCTCTCCACCCATTTTCTGGCGGAGGCCGATGTCTTGCGCCCAAGCGCGGGAAAAGGCGTATTGGTATAATACAGGTTGACGCGGCTGACGCCAAAGGCATCGCACGAACGATAAATAGCTGAAACATTATGCGGATCGTGAATATTTGCCAGCACCAGGGTGAGGTCCGGCTGGCGGTGGGCCAGCACTTCAAGCAGACGGGCCTTGCGCCGTTCCGTGGGTTCCTTGGTCATGAGGTCTTCCTTTGCTGTTCTGTTCAGGTCCTGATACTTCTCAAAAAAAACCCGCGCAGGCAAGCCACATCGCAAAAAGCCCCCGGCAACAGGTTCCGGGGGCTTGAGCAGGGGCAGGCGCACACCCCTCAGAATGCCTTGGACTTCAGCATGTCCGTCCACGAAGATTCCCTGCCTGCCGGACGGCTCGGGTCCACCCATCCCAGTACCTGACGCCCCATGTCCCAGGCAAGGGCGCGGGCTATGAGGCCTGCGGGATCCTCAGGGTTAACTTCCGTGATGGAGAACAGATAAAAATCGTGAACCTGCCGGGCATCCATAAGCCCTCCCTGAGCCATGGACCACAGCAGCGTACCGCTTTTGGCGTCATACACCTCAATGGCCAGCGAAAGCGAACTGGTGCCACCGGAACCACCGTCCATATAATGGTTGATGTACCCGCCCACCAGCATGTCGGCCCCGCGTGCACGCGCAAGAGCAAGGGCGCGCTGCGGGTCAAAAGGCCCGGCCTTGGCGTCATACTCAAGCGCCGAAAAAGCGTTGAGCGACAGCCACACCTGCCAGATCTGGCGTGAAAACATAGTGCTGAAGGTCACGGGGTCCTTGATCTGCTGCACGGCCCGCAAAGGCACAAAAAGCGCGGTCGGGCGATAGCCCAGAGGCTCCATGGGACGCACGTAGATGGCCGGAGGCTGCCGCCGCACAAAATTGTTGACCTGCACCTGTATGGGCGTGCTCAGGTCGCCGGTAAAATCATAGGTACGGCGGCTGTCGTCAGGAGCACGCGAGCAGCCCCAAAGCAAAAAAAGCAGCAGGCCCAGCGCCACGGTCATGACCATGCGTGCCAGCGGCCATGCACATGCTGCAAGGCCCTGTTCACGCCACGTTCCGGAAAATTTCAGGCAGGTATGCATATTGTCTCCTGGCCGGGGCCGCCGCACGCTGCTGCTGGCATTCACCTTGCCAACTGCTGACCGGCGGCTACTGTAGCTGACGAAATGCCGTTCCCGTTAAAAGCCCCCGCATGCCCCAACGCTGTGGGGCGGCACAGTGTGTGCCATTTTCCTGTCAGATGCCAGAAACGTGCCAAACAGGGACTTTCAGCACGACAGGATACGGCAACCCGGCAGGCGCCGACCGGCGCTGAAAAGTATCGCCGCCCGGCCGTCCACAAAGAAACAGCCGGGCGGCGATGCCTATTGGGGGCAAACGCCATGCTTCAGGCCTACATCCGTGCCGCCTGAAAAATCTGCAAAATCAGGGGGGCGAGCAGTAGCACCACCGGAGCAAGCCCCATAAGGGTCTGCGGCCAGGTAAGCTTGAGGGCCGCGCGGCAGCCTATCAGCACGCAGGCCACCATCCAGACAAAACCCACAAGAGACCCCAGCAGGGGAACCACACACAGCAGGGTGGGCGCTGCGGAATAGGCCATCACCTGAAACACCTGGCTGAAGTCGGTGCGGTTGCCGCGCACAAAGCCATAGGTAAAATTTATGAGTGCGCTGAGCACATACAGCTGAATGACGGACATGCCCGTTTTTATAAGCATGACCATCGGCAGGCTCATCTGCGGCGAAAGCATGACCAGCATCTTTTCAAGCTGCGGGTCCGAGGCGGCACTGGGGGCCATGAGCGACATGAACACACCCGACCAGACACGTTCCACAACAACCTGTACCACACTCACCAGCAGATAGAAAATCAGGGCGCGCATCTGCGGCGAACCGGGCTGCACCTGACTGAAAAAGCGTTGCGCTCCGAACATGACCCGCATGCAGGTCTGGTAAAATGCCGCTATCCACCCATCCGGTTCGGGGGCTGTTTCCCAGGGGATGCCGCTTTCCGCATGGTCATATTCGTCATCATAGCCGTGTCCGCCATAGGGATCCCCCCCGTCTTCGGCGTTACGGCCATACTCGTTACGAGCATTACGCTCATTACGGGCACCGTGGGCGTCATGTATGTCACGGTCGTCATGTACGCTGCCGTTCTCGCCTCCCGCGCCGCCCCTGGTTCCATAGCGCCCGTATTCACGTTCATAGGCGCGGCTGGCTGCGGCACGGGGGTCTTCCTCAGCATGTTCTTCCCCTCTGGCGCTGCGCGGGTCAAAAGGCCGCGTTTCGCCCGCAGAAGTTTCTTCCCTGCTGCTGTACTCCTCGTGCGCTTCCTGTCCTGCCCGACCCGACCGGCCGGAAGTCCCGGGAGAGGAACCCGGCACAATGGCGCCGGGGGGCAGCGGATCATCTTCTTCAGGGCCGCGCGCAGGAGAAGGTCCGTCCACATCTGGCGCGGCATCCTGAGCCGAAGCAGCAGGTGTAACGGCATTGCCCCCGTGTGCGGTTTCCTGCTGCTCCGCCTGTGGCGCGTCCGGCAGAACTTCGTGTTCCCCCGTGGACGGCCCGAAACGGAAGCGGCAGGCGCAATGGGGGCAGGTGGCGATGACCGCGCGCGCAGGCAGACGGTCGGCGGGCACTTGGCGGCTGAAGCCGCAACGCGGGCAGGTAATGTTCACTAGACTCTCCTCGGTAAACTCAAAAGATGGGCACGAATCCTTTTTATACTATCTGCAGGCCCCGGCGCTGGCAAGGGGCCGCCGCTGCCCTTGCCGCGCTGACAAAAAACGTGTGCCTGGAAAGAGCTCTTATTGTTGACAGCGTTGCTGAGTGGCTATAGGCTGGCTGCTACAAGGGGAGTAACTGGGTTCTTGAAACCCGGGCGGTATCAACAGCATGGCTTTCGGGCCTGGTGCCGCCGTCGGTAAGCCGATTAGTGAGACCTTGGCGTCAACGCCAAGGTCTTTTTTTATTTTTAAGGAGACATCATGAACATACGCGCCCTACGGCCCTACATTTTGGCAGTGCTCATGACCATTCCCGGTCTTGCCCTGCATCTGGCTCCGCCGGACATTTCTCCGTTTATCGTGACGCTGCTTTCAGGCATGGCCATTCTCGGCGCATCCTTTCTGCTCACCTGGGCCTGTGAAGTGGCGCAGATGGACATGCCGCAGGCCGTGGCAGTGGCTGTGGTGGCCTTTATCGCCGTGCTGCCCGAATATGCGGTGGACATGTACTTTACCTGGATGGCCGGCCAGCATCCCGAAAGCCCCTATTCGCACTATGCCATCGCCAATATGACCGGCGCCAACAGGCTGCTTATCGGCGTGGGCTGGTCGGCCATCGTGCTGATCTTTGCCGGGCGCTTTCACTCGGCGGTAACCCTCAACGACGACAAACGCACCGACGTGCTTTTTCTGGCCATGGCCACGATTTATGCCCTGTTCATCCCCATCAAGGGTTCACTGACCTGGGTGGACGGTCTGGTTCTTCTGGGCATTTACGTGTGGTATATACTTATCATCATGCGCCGCCCCGTGGAGGAAGAAGAACTGGAAGGCCCGGCCGAAGTTCTTGCCAGGCTGGCAAAAAAAATACGGCTGCGCACTGTGGGGGCTATTTTTATTTTTTCGGCCCTGGTTATTCTGGGCAATGCCGAATCTTTCAGCGAAGGGCTTGTTGCCAGCGGAAAACAGTTGAATATCAACGAATTTCTTCTGGTACAATGGATCGCCCCCCTGGCTTCGGAAGCGCCGGAATTTATCGTGGCCGTCATGTTCGCCTCGCGAGGCAACGCCGGACTGGCTCTGGGCTGCCTGCTTTCGTCAAAACTTAATCAATGGACTCTGCTGGTTGGCATGATACCCGGTGTATACGCGGTTTCTTCCGGTGGCCTCAGCCCTGCCATAAACCTTGACACACACCAGTTTCAGGAAATATTACTCACAGCCGGGCAGTCTCTCTTCGCCGTGGCCCTGCTGCTGGACCTGCGCCTGCATGTGCGTGAGGCCGTGTGGCTGCTGCTGCTCTTCAGCCTCCAGCTGCTTTCGCCGCTATACGAGGTGCATCTGGAGAGCCTTCTGGGCCTGCCCCACGACCCGTTGCGTCTGCACCTGTTTTACGCCAAGGTATACCTTGTGCTGGCGGTGATTCTGCTTGTCAAGAACTGGCGGCAGACCTGGGAACTTCGCAAGGGCTTCAAAGTTTAATCAAAGCATGTATACTGTTGCGGGCGGGGCAAGGCCGCCGCCCGCACTTTTGCATCAACGGCCTGCATGGCCGGAGAGCACGTATGGAACGGTACCTCGGGCAAGCAGTTTCGCCTTCACATTTTACTGGTTATCAAGGTATTATATCCATGCCGCGCCTTTTGTCTCTTCTGCTCTTGGTCTTGCTGCTTGGAGAAAGAGCGGCCGAAGCGGCCCGTATGCCGGACCAGCAGACGCCATCCCCCGCCCTTTCACAAGAATTCACAGCCATCGCTGATGTGACGGAAATCGCCCCTGACGGCGATGTCGCACATCCCATACAGCCTGCCGGGCATACCGCGCCCGAAAATCACGCCCATGCCCCCGGAACCGACGCCGCCGGACAGGACAGTGCCGACACTGCGGAGCAGTCCGCCCGCGACAGCGCCGCTGCCATTATTTCCGGCGCGCGCAGACCCGGCATTATCGAGCATCAGCTTGTCCATAACGAACCGGGCAGCCCCGTGATCAATATCAGCTATCCTTCCGTGGGCAGTAAACAGATCGACGGCGACATCCGCCAGTGGGTCACGGGCATTGCCACGGCTTTCGATCAAAGCAGTAGCGCGGCGGGCCTTTCTACAGGCCCTGGCCTTGATGGAGAACACCCGCCTTACGAACTGTGGGCATCTTACAGCATTACCGCCCCCTCGCCCGCAGGACTGAGCATTACCTTTGAAGTCTGGACCTATACCGGCGGTGCGCACGGCAACCTTGACGTCATGACCCTCAATTACAGCCTGCTTACGGGACAACGACTTGGCCTTGTGGACCTTTTCGAAGATCCTGATGCAGCGTTGAGCCTCATGTCCGAATGGTCGTACAACGAGCTTTCCCGGCGTCTTGGCGGCATGCGGCAGGAACAGATGCTGCGCACGGGACTTAACCCCGTACCGGAAAATTTCGCCAGCCTTACCCTGACCCCACAGGGAGTGCGCATCAATTTTCAGCCATACCAGGTAGCGCCCTGGGCGGCCGGAGCGCAAAAGGTAGACGTGCCTCTGGACCAACTGCTGGCCGCCAGACCGTTGCTGAGCATCTGGGGAAAATAAGCTGTGCTTGCTGGCTGTGCTGCCGGCCTGATTCCGCACAGGCACAGGACATGGGCACAAATATCAAAAAGCCCCGACCGCAGACCGGTCGGGGCTTTTTAGCGTAGTTATCTTTTAGAGCGGAAGCCTTTCAAGGCAAGCAGCTCTTCATCTGCTTCACAGCCAAAGCATATCAGCATAACACTGCCTACGTCATAGTCTCCACAATGCCGGCCGCCAGCACATGCCCCCGGCCGTCGTACACAGCCGCGACCTGCCCGGGAGCAGAAGGAAACTGCGGTTCCGCAAAACATATATCCAGGCGACCCGAGGCGTCCAGCGTCACCACAGCGGGCGACGGTTTCTGCCTGTGCCGCAGGCGCACCAGCAGTTCACCGGTCCAGTACTGCTGCGGCAGGGACACGTTGGCCGCGCCCGTGAGGCAGCGTGTGACGCCCAGCAAGGCGCGCGGCCCCACCACAAGGGCATTGGCCGTGCCATCCTTGGCGAGCACATACAGGGGTTCGCTGTGGGCTATGCCCAGGCCCTTGCGCTGCCCTTCGGTATAGCGCCAGAGGCCTTTGTGCCGGGCGATCTCCCGCAGTCCCCCCGCGGCATCACGCAAAAAGACGGGTCCCGGACCAGGCGGCACAAGCGCGGCCTTCTGCCAGCGGCGTTCAAGAAAAGGCCGGTAGGCATCGGCAGCAGCCAGACCCGCAGTTGCAGCCCCACTCACAACCGGAGCGAAGCAGATATCCTGGCTCTCATTGGGAACAGGCACGGCCAGACCCGCCCGGGCCACAATTTCACGGCTGCGGGCCTTGTCCTGTTCCGCAAGCGGAAAACAGGCCCGGGCCAGCCGCTCCCGCGGTACAAGGCTCAAAAAATAGCTCTGGTCCTTGGCGGCGTCATGCGCCGCAGCCAGCAGGGGCGGATGCGCCCCACTCACGCCATGCCGCCCTTCCGTGCAGCCGCAACCGTTGTCAACGGCGGAAATGCGGGCATTGTCCCGAGATGCCGCCGGGTCCAGTCCTTCCGGCAGAAGGGCCGTCACTGCGTCTTCCGGCGCGGCGGCCAGCCGCGCATAGTGCCCGGTAGCCAGCCTCTGCGCGCCCAGCCCCATGGCGGCATCAAACAAGGCACCGAATTTTATGGCGCGGTTACATAGTGCGCAGGGATTGGGCGTGCGGCCCGCAGCGTAGGCAGCGGCAAAGGGAGCCAGCACTTCTCGCTCGAAAACAGGCCGCAGGTCTGCCACATGCAGGGGTACGCCAAGAGCCGCACAGGCCGCAGCAAGGCCAGGCGGTGGTTCAGGAGCGGCATCAGGCAAAAAAAGACCGTGCAGCGCCAATACGCTGTATCCTGCCTGTTGCAGCATGACAAGGGCGCAAAGACTGTCCACGCCGCCGCTTACGGCCACGGCCACGGTATTGGATAACGTGCTGTTACCGGTAGACATCGCATGGTCTCTGCCGCCGCAATCCACTGGTTTTCCCTCCACTGCTAGGCTGGACACCGAACGGGCGGGCGGCGTTTCTGGCGTCTCAAGCGCCGGTATTTTGATGGAAAAAGTATGGCAGGAAGGGCAGCCCTGCTTTACAAAACTACCCTTCCTGCCCAAAAGACCGCCTGTTCTATAAGATCTGGTTCAGGAACTGGCGCAGGCGGGGATGGCGGGGGGTAGTAAACAGGGTTTCCGGTCTGCCCTGCTCAACGATCTGCCCTTGGTCCATAAAGATAAGACGGTCCGCCACGGTACGGGCAAAGCCCATTTCGTGGGTGACGCAGACCATGGTCATACCCTCTTCAGCCAGCTTGACCATAACGTCCAGCACTTCACCCACCATTTCCGGATCAAGGGCGGAAGTGGGTTCGTCGAACAGCATGATATCGGGCTGCATGGCGAGCGCGCGAGCAATGGCCACACGCTGTTGCTGCCCGCCGGAAAGCATGGCCGGGTACACATTGGCCTTGTCGCTGATGCCCACTTTTTTCAGCAGTCCCAGCGCGCGGGACTCAGCCTCTTCGCGCGAAAGCTTGCGCAACTTGATGGGTGCAAGCGTCAGGTTTTCCAGCACGGTCTTGTGCGGAAAAAGGTTGAATTGCTGAAACACCATGCCCAGATTCTGCCGCACCAGGTTAATATCGTTGTCCGGGCTCATTATATTCTGCCCCTTGACCACAATACTGCCCTGGTCGATTTCTTCCAGGCGGTTTATGGAGCGCAGCAGGGTCGATTTTCCCGAGCCGGAAGGGCCGATGATAACCACCCGCTCGCCGGTAGCCACGTCCAGGCTCACATCCTGCAGGGCGGGCAGCGAGCCGAAGTACTTCCATACATTACTGATGGTAATGATGGGCGCAGGGGCGGCCTGCGTGGCCGTGGTGCTACTTTCCGTCATAATAGTTCAGCCTGGCTTCCATGATGCTCACGGTTTTTGAAAGGATGAGCGTGATGACAAGATACAGAAGAGCCACCACCGTATACGTTTCAAAATAGAGATAGGTGGTTCCCACAAAGCTTCTGGCACGCTGCATGATATCGGGCACAGCCATAATGGACACCAGCGAGGTATCTTTGAGCATGGCTATGCATTCATTGCCCACGGGCGGCAGAATGGTGCGCATGGCCTGCGGCAGGACCACATAACGCATGGTCTGAAAGCCGTTGAAGCCCAGCGAGCGTGCAGCTTCGCTCTGCCCCTTGTTGATGGCGGTAATGCCCGCGCGAAATACTTCGCCCATATACGCGCCGTAGCAAAAACTGATGGCCACCACGGCGGAAGTAACGCCGCTGACCTGCACAAAACGTGAAAGCGCGTAGTAGATGTAAAAAATCTGCACCAGCAAAGGAATGCCGCGGATCACTTCCACATAGGTGGAAGCAATAAGGTTGATCAGGCGATTGTTTGAAATACGCCCGAGGCCGGTGAGCAGGCCAAGAGGTACGGCACAGCAGATGGAAAGAACGGTGATCTTGAAGGTGATAAGAACGCCGTCCGGCAGATAGAGCAAAATGCGCAAATAGGGTTCGGGCCAGAGCAGGCACAGGGCGAACAGAGTGGAAATGGCCCCGACAAGGGCAATGGACCAGGCATTGATGAGCCGCCATTCGCGGGGGTCAGGGATGGAGGCCCCCTCCGTGACCATAATGATGTTGCCCTTGCTTCCGTCTTTTTTATCGTGCATCACAATCCTTCAGATCAATACGGCTGCGGAGTCCGGGCCGCACGGCCCGGACTCCCATGAAACCATAATGGCTGGTCCGGTTTAGTCGGCCTTGCCCATCCACTTCTCAAGCAGCTGGGCCTCTACGCCCGAAGCCTTGACGGCCTTGATCCCCTTGTTGAGTTTTTCCACCAGGTCCGTACGGCCCTTGCGCACGGTAAAGCCGTAGTATTCCTTTTCGGCGGTCTTGAACGAAAGGTTCAGCTTGCCGGCGGTGTCGGCCTTTTTGTTGGCGTAATACATGGCCACAGGCTCGTCGCAGATCACGGCGTCAATGCGGCCGCCGAGCATGTCCTGGATAGCCAGGCCCACGTCGTCATATTCCTTGAGATCCACAGGCACACCGGACTTACGGATAACAAAAACGCCGGTGGTGCCGATCTGGCCGCCCACTTTTTTGCCCTTGAGGTCGTCAAGGCTCTTTATGTTCTGCCCCGCAGGCAGCACCACAGCCTGGGCCACCTCATAGTAGGGATCGGAAAAATCAAACTGCTTCTGGCGCTCGGGCGTGATGGTTGTGGCAGCAGCCACAATATCATACTGGCCGGTGGCTACGCCGCCAAAAATACCGTCCCACGCGATATTGCGGACGTCCACCTCAAAACCGGCGGCCTTGCCCACTTCAGTAATAAAATCCACGTCAAAGCCGACGGGCTGCTTGTTTTCATCAAGAAGCTCCATAGGCGGCCAGGTGCAGTCGGTAGCCACAACATATTTTTCAGCGGCCAAAGCCTGACCACAAAACAGGGTCAGAACCAGCAGGGCGAAAGCAAAACGACGTATCATGAAACCTCCTTCATGCGACGGACTCCGCCGGAAGTACCGGCGCGTCCCCTGTGGGCTAGTTGGATTTGCCCATCCACTTTTCAATTATCCTGGCTTCCTCACCGGATGCCTTTACTTCTCTGATGCCTTTATTGAGCTTGTCCAAAAGGTCCTTGCGGCCCTTGCGCACGGTAAAGCCGTAGTATTCCTTTTCGTCGGTCTTGTAAGAAAGGTTCAGCTTGCCGGCGGTGTCGGCCTTTTTGTTCACATAGTACATGGCTACCGGGTCATCACAGACCACCGCGTCAATGCGGCCATTGACCAGGTCCTGAATAGCCAGGCCCACGTCGTCATATTCCTTGATGTCAGCGCCGACATCGGCCTTACGGGTCACAAAGATGCCGGTGGTGCCGATCTGGCCGCCCACCTTTTTGCCCTTGAGGTCGGCCAGGCTCTTGACGCTCTGCCCTTCGGGCAGCACCACGGCCTGCACAACCTCATAGTAAGGCTCGGTGAAGTCAAACTGTTTCTGGCGTTCGGGCGTAATGGTGACGGAAGAGGCCACAACATCGTACTGCCCGGTGGCCACACCGCCGAAAATACCGTCCCAGGCCACGTTGCGGATGTCCATATCAAGACCTGCGGCCTTGCCTACGGCCCGCAGGTAATCGCTGGAGTACCCTTCGGGTTTCTTGTTGGCATCAAGCATTTCCATGGGTGGCCAGGTACAGTCGCTGGCGACCACGATTTTTTCAGCGGCCATAGCAGAGCTGCACATCAGAACAAAACCAACGAAGGCGAGTGTCATTCGGCGAAGCATGGGACCTCCTTAAATGGTTTCCGTCAAAGCCCGCCGCCCACAGCGCCAGTGGAAAAGCCTGCCCCGGGATATTCCCCGCGGCGGAAGGCCACGGCTGAATTTTTCGCCGGAATGCGCAGTGCCCCTGAACGGGGCGGGCAACCAAAAGAAAGCGTGATCATCTTTAGCTTCGGGCGCGTCCTGCGTCAAGCGCCAACGCCGCGGAACACGCCGATTGGGCAAGATCTTTTACCAGGCGTTGCCGGGCGATGGTCCTTCGCCGTTATCGGCATCATCTGCGGGAAAGGCATCATCGCGATTATCGTAGCCGTTATGGCCTTCGGGCGCACGGGCCGCCGCCTGCACCAGTGTGGCATGGGGGGATGGCTTGCCTGAAACATCACCGGTATCTCCATCCAGGTCATCACGGTCATCGCGCAGGGCCTGCTGCAAAAACCAGTCTTCACGGATGCGCCAAGAAGCCGCAGCCGTATAGGCCGGAGAAGAATACCCCACTGAAAGCACAAGGGTGCGCCGGGCGTGTTCCTGAAGGCGGATGAGCAGTGGAGTAAAGTCGGCATCGCCGGAAAGTATGATAAACTCGTCAAACTTGGTGGAATGCGAAAGATCATCCATACAGTCCATGACCAGATGAATATCCGTGCTGGTTTTGCCCCGGGATGTCAGGGGCGGGCAATCCACCACCTGAAAGGCACTGCGGATGAAAGAGTTGCGAAACTCCTGATACCGCTGCGGATTGAGATAACACATGCGCTTCAGGATGCGGCGGCGCACGCCCTCACCGTAAAGAATGCGCAAGGCGTGGTTTTCGATCCAGCGCACCCAGCGGTACGGCGTGGCGCCGAAGGCACGGGCCGCCTCCGGGTCGATTTCAAGAAAACGGGTAAAAATGTTGTCAAAATCAACATAAAGAGCGCTGTAAACTTCATCAAACCCTGTAAATCGTGCCATATTATCCTCATGGTAAGATAACGAACTATCTCAGTATATTTTGCATGCCAACGCATGGCAAGGTTTTTGCCGCACTTGAACAAACAGAGAGTGCGGGATATAAAAGCTTCTTAATATCAAGCAGATATTTTTCTGTAACATCGCTCGGGAGGGACTGTGCGAAACCTGCTGGAATATGGCAAAGGCCAGATAACCGGTCTGCATGCCGCCATAGCGGCTTTTCGGCAGATGCCGCCCGCCGAGCGCTGGTTCTCCTGTCTTTTCTGGTCGTTCTGGGTCTCACTGGTCACATTTCCTTCGGGCTATGCCATTCGCGATATCATGCCGGTGGTCTGCCTGATCTTTCTCACCCTGTATTACCGCTGCAACTGGCGTCACAGCGTATTGCGCAGGCTGGGGGCATGGCCGCTCTTCGCCTGCCTCGGACTCATGGTCTTTATAGGCGTGGCCTTTTCGCAAAGCCCCGGCGCATCCCTGCTGCATGCCGGGTCTGGCCTCAACAAGGGGTTCATTCTGCCGTTCATCGCCATGGAGTGCGTCCGTGGAGAAAAAGATCTGCGCCGCCTGGTATGGGCCAGCGTGCTGGCCGTTTTCTGGCAGGGACTTGATGGTGTGTGGCAGGCGCAGACAGGCAGGGATTTCCTCATGGGCTACCCGCTCCACAGCGGGCGGTTGACAGGCAGTTTTGACGACTACGAAGTAGGCAACTACATTGCCCTCGCCCTCATACCGGCATTCGGCCTTTGGTTCATCCTGCGGCAGTTGTTTTCACGGTTGCCGTCACTGCTGTTGAGCACAGCCGTTCTCTGGCCAGCTTTTTTCCTGCTGGCCGGCGCCGGCAGCCGCAGCGGAGCGCTGGCCATCGCCGCCGCCATGGGGCTGTGGCTGCTCCTGACGGGCAGCTCTTCGGTCCGCTGGAAAGGCCCGCTTTTTGCCGCAGCCGCCCTGCTTCTGATTCTTGTGGCTCAAGGCCGCGCCCGCCTGGACGCTGTGGTGGAAGACGGCCGCTGGAGCCTGTGGAAGCTCGGCTGGCGCGTTTTTCTGGAGCACCCCTGGTTCGGCGCCGGAGCCGGGCAGTATAATGCCGCTTTTCGCAGCTTGGGCCTCAGCCCGGAAAAAGACGCCATAACCATCAGCCACCCGCACAATATCTATCTGGACATGCTGTACGCGCACGGGCTTGTGGGTTTTGCCCTGGGCATGATTTTTCTGCTGGGTTTCTCCTGGTGGGGATATACGCGCATCAGGCCACGCCTGCAGGCTGAGCGCACCCGCGAGAAAAAAGGTATTTACTGGCACATGACGGCCTGTTTCTGGATGGGCTTTGTGGCCTGGCTTTTTAACGGCATTTTCGGCCACGATTTTTACAGGGTCTGGTGGCTGGCTCTGGCCATGTGCCACCTGGGCGTCATGATCGGCGCGGTCGTCAACGGACCGGCAGGCCGGAAAGAGGCAGATGATGCGAGAACCGCAGGCAGGCCGGACGGCCTTTCCACAGTGGCGGAAATGGCGGGAACAAAAACAGACGGCGCGTAACGCACACTCACCAACAACCGGCTGGCAGGCGGAAAAACGCGCGGCGGGATACGTTTCGGGCTGGAACCGGCACGTGAAGCCTTCCGCTCCTGCATGCCCGCCGGGCTGCCCCGTCCAGACACCGCGCCGACACCGGCAGCCTGCCCGCCTGCACAACATCCACGGCCTGCAAGGCCGCAGCAGCATGACCATATTATTGACAAAGAACTTGAGGCAAATAAAATTTTCAGAATCCGTTTTCAGACAGTACACCCTTTCGGGAACGCATGTAACCCCTAAAAATGCGGTTTTTCGCACAATACGCGTCACACAGCCGCACCACACCGACGCCGCACACAGACCTGCTGCACCCATCCGGGTGCAGCAGCTTCAGGGACACTCCCCAGATATTGCTGCAAAAATTTGCTGCCACTGAGCACCTGCGCTCTCAACCACAACCAAACCCGCGCGACAAACAGCGCGGCGGCCTTCACCCCAGGCCCTTCGGCAACCACTGAAGCCGGTTTGCGCACCGGCGGCGGCCGTTGGCCCGCGCACCCGCCGTAACAGCCTCAAAGCAAAAACTGCTCTCAGAAAAAAGTTTGTGCCAAGGCAGGCAAAAGAATTTTTCCAAAAAGTCTGCTCTTGCTGCACCCGACCGAAGCAAAAAGTTCTTTTGCCACAGCCAGCAAAAAAAGCACACAGGCGCGAGGCCTAGTCTCCTGCAAACTCATCCTGAGCCGGAGGTGCGGCTGCGGCCCCCCGGGCAGAGCGCAGCAAGGCCATGGCCTCGTCCTTGGTAATGATGCGGCCTCTACAGCGGGCATTCTGAAGGGCATTTTCCGGACAATAGCCCAGTTGTACGCAGTTGGGTCCGGCCCCTGCGAAAAGATCGGGGGCAGCCTTGCGGCACAGGCGCAGCATCTGCCAGGCAAGGTGCCGTATTTCGTGCTGGGCGTTACGGCAGCAGCGGATGGAAAACCAGTCCAGCAGAGCGTGGGCATTCATGCCCACAATAGCCTTGAACTCCGTAGCCTGCGGCTTGAGATAACGCAGATCTTCTTCCGGCAGGCCCGCATCAAGCCCCGCCTCATACCATTGACGGCCGAGATCGGCGAGGTCGCGCCCACTCAGGTTCACCGTTGCGCCGCCGGGCAGGGTCACCGGCGCGGTGAACTCCGCCACGCCGCGAGGGTACACCACAGAATAACGGCGCTTGCCGCCAAGCTCCGCCCGGCCCGACTTGATAAGGTAAGAGGCCAGACGCTTGCGCACAAGCTGGGTTTCGGTCACACGGGAGTAGCCCTCAAGGCCGAAAATGAAAAAATCAAACTCCAGCGCGGCCCTGTGCCCCGATGACAGGATGTTCTCCACTATTTTTTTGGAATAGGGCGAAGCCACAATGTCTTCAAGGTCCCTCTCGCTACGCACAAAGCGCGCCGCGATGTCTGTATAGATTTTGCCGCCACCGGCCAGTAGCACGACCTTGCCGTTTCCGGTAAATTTTTCATCCAGCATTTCGACTCCTTGCCGCAAAATTGCGTGCGCGCATCAAGCATAAGCGAAACAGAAAGCCACGGCAAGAAGAACACAAAATCACAAGGGCATCCATAGATACAGCGCATACGGCAAAGACAGGAAAGCGCCTTGACACAGAGCGCCCAAAACGCCAGAGTGAGAACCGTTTTTCAGCCTTTGCGCTTTTCAGGCTTACCGGTCCCGAAGCCGCCCACGCCGGGCGCAGAACCGGGCACGGCAGAACGGCGTTTTGCCGCAGACCAGGTAGCATGACGGCGACACAGCATCAGCAGCAAGGAGATCGCATGAGCCAGCATTCCGCACCCCACGACAAACCGGACAGCAACGGCTTTTTCGGCGCTTACGGCGGCCAGTATGTTCCCGAACCAGTCAAGGCCCGCCTGGATGAACTGACTGCGGCTATGGAGTCTGCCTTGGCCGACCCCGGCTTCATGCAGGAACTCAACGACCTTTTCATCCATTATACAGGACGTCCAAGCCCTGTCTTTCACTGCGCCAACCTGAGCCATAAACTGGGCGGCGCGCAGATATGGCTCAAGCGCGAAGACCTCAACCATCTCGGGGCGCACAAGATCAACAATACACTCGGCCAGTGCCTGCTGGCCAAGCGTATGGGCAAAAGCCGCATCATCGCCGAAACCGGCGCGGGGCAGCACGGCGTGGCTACAGCCGCCACAGCCGCCCTTATGGGACTTGAGTGCACCATCTGCATGGGCGAAGTGGACATGGAGCGCCAGCACCTCAACGTCATCCGCATGCGCATGCTCGGAGCCGACGTCGTGGCGGCCACATCCGGCCAGCGCACGCTCAAGGAAGCCGTGGACGAAGCCCTTGCCCTGTGGGTGGCGGACGATGCCATGTTTTATGTGCTGGGCTCTGCTGTGGGACCGCACCCCTATCCTTATATGGTACGCCAGTTCCAGTCTGTGGTGGGCAGCGAGGCCCGCGAGCAGATGCTCGAAGCCTGCGGCCGTCTGCCCGATGCGGCGCTGGCCTGCGTGGGCGGCGGTTCAAACGCCATCGGCATTTTTTCCGGCTTTGTGAATGACGCCGGCGTGCGCCTTATCGGCGTGGAACCCGGCGGACACGGCACGGACTACGGCCAGCACGCGGCCTCGCTCTGCCTTGGCGAACCGGGCGTACTGCACGGCTTTAATTCCTATATGATCAAGAATGCCGCAGGCGATGCCGGATCTGTGTATTCCATATCCGCAGGACTGGACTACCCCTCGGTAGGCCCGGAACACTCCATGCTCAAGGATGCGGGCCGCGCCGAATATGTCAGCATTACCGACAAGGAAGCCCTGGAAGCCTTCTTCACCCTGTCCCGCCACGAAGGCATCATCCCGGCACTTGAATCATCCCACGCCCTGGCACATGCCATCAAGATGGCCCCGGGCATGCCGCAGGATGCCATCCTGCTGGTCAACCTTTCCGGCCGGGGAGACAAGGATGTGGCACAAGTAGCGGAAATGATGGAAAAAGGCGAAATCTGAAAGCCACCGGCCAGTGGCTGTCGGCCCCTGTAAAAAAATACCAGAGGGGACAACGCCGTCGTGCAATGGCCCCTGCAAATTGGCACCGGCAGAAAAAAACACCACAAAACGGCGCTGCGCATCAGCCTGACGCCCGTAAAGGTCATACGGCACATCAGGAAAGCCGGGGATGCGTCCCCGGCTTTCCTCGTATGAGACGAAAAATTTTATACCGCCATGCATTATTCCATAAGGGGCTGTTTTTGCTAAACCCTTACAAATTATGCCCGCTGCCGGGTAAAAAAATGCCGTGTCCGGAAAAAAAGTTTTTTCTCTAGATTTTTTTTAACCTGTAGATTTTCCGGATGATTGATCTTTTTTTCTTTTTATATCCTCTGGCGGGTTAAAATTTTTGCACGAATATGCTTGCAAAGTGTGCGGGCCTTTCCTATAGTTGGCCCGAAGCGGACATCCGCTCCACAGGCGTGTATAGTAAAACATGCCCTTTTGGGCAAAATAAAGGAAGGTTAACCATGAAAAAGATCGCTACTCTTCTGTTGGCGGCCGGTCTGGTGTTCGGCGCTGCCACAGGCGCCAGCGCCATCGACTTCAAGGCCAAGGGCCAGTGGATCATGAGCTTTGACTACGGCATGAACGGCAACTTTACCGGTGGCAACGGCCAGACCGGCTACAACGGTAAAGAAGACGAGTTCGAAGCCAACCAGCGTGTGCGCCTGCAGTTGGACGCCGTAGCCTCCGAATCCCTGTCCGGCACCGTGTTCTTTGAAATCGGCAAGCAGACCTGGGGCAAAGATAAAGACAGCGGCGGTGCTCTTGGTGCGGATAACAATCAGGTCATCAAAGTCAAGAACGCCTACCTTGACTGGATCGTTCCCCAGACTGACCTGAAGGTGCGCATGGGTATCCAGGGCATGGCCCTGCCCAGCTTCACCACCGGCAGCAACGTGTTCAACGACGACGTAGCCGGCATCACCGCCTCCTACCAGTTCAACGAAAACGTTGGCGTGACCGCCCTGTGGGCCCGCCCCTGGAACGACAACTACGCCAATACCAGCGACCACAATGGCAACCACAACAACTTCATGGATAACGTGGACGTTGCCGCCCTGCTCGTGCCCCTGACCTTTGACGGCGTGAAAGTGACCCCCTGGGTCATGTACGCTGCCATCGGCCCCAACGCCTTCCGCGATAAGGACGGCTACTTCAACAACTTCTCCGGTACCTCTGGCAAGTACCCCCGCGCTGGTATGGTCCCCGCTGGCGGTGCCCGTCATAAGGACGGCAGCTACGCAAGCAACAAGGTCGGCGAATACGGCGACGCCATCTGGGCTGGCCTGACCGGCGAAGTGACCATGTTTGACCCCATCCGCATTGCGTGGGATTTCAACTACGGTTCCGCCAGCTACGACCAGAGCCGTCTTAACCGTTCCGGCTGGCTGGCTTCTCTGCTTGCCGAATACAAGCTTGACTGGGCCATCCCCGGCATCTACGGCTGGTACGGTTCCGGCGACAGCAACGATCCGGCCGACGGTTCCGGCCGCATGCCCAGCCTGAGCGTGAACAACAATAACAACGGCTTCTCCAACTTTGCCTTCAACGGCAACCCCTACATCGCCCGCGAAGCCACCCTTGGCTACAGCATGGCCGGTACTTGGGGCGTGGGCGCGCGCTTGAAGGACATGAGCTTCCTTGAAGACCTGAAGCACACCTTCCGCGTGAACCTCATCGGCGGCACCAACAGCCCCTCCATGGCGAAAAAGCTGGTGCGCAATGGCGTTGCTGCCAACGGTGTTCTTGACACCGGTGTCAACGCGAGTGCCAACAACCTCGGCATGGACCCCCTGTACATGACCACCGAAGACTACGCGATGGAAGTTGGCCTGACCAGCACCTACCAGATGTACGAAAACTTCACCATCATGCTTGACGCCGCCTACCTGGCTACCTGGCTTGACCAGTCCAAGTCCGTCTGGGGCAACGCTACTGACCAGTCCAAGTCCGTCTGGGGCAACAGCAAGATGAACGGCAAGTCCGACGAAGTGCGTGACCCCTGGAACGTCAACCTGAGCTTCGTGTACTCTTTCTAAGAAAAACACGATCTCTGATTCAGCTATAAAAAGGGGGAAGCCGCAAGGCTTCCCCCTTTTTTGTGCGTACTCCCCGTATGGGAGAGGTTCTTTTTTGTGTCGGCAAACCCTTTGGACAGTTCAGGCGTTACGCAACATAGAATAACAATAATAAAATATAGAAAACATGTTTCGACTTCGGCGTAGAGCGCCCGGCGATGGGCCGCCCTGCTACGTTCGCGAAATCTGAATGGTCCCCACCACCCGGTGACTGTCGCGTCCAATCATAATTCTTATAACAAACAACATATACTCAAGGCGCCGTTCCCGCTTCGCTCCAGACAAAGAGGCAAGGCTCCTGTACTCTTCCCGCGTCTTGCGCGGCTTTGGCTTGGCAAGTCAGGTGGGGATGGTTATATGTGGTGCAACACAGTGGTGCAACACAACAGACTGCAACGGCACAGCAAGGCATGCGGGTCCCAGATATTTCGAAAAACATTGCCGCTGCAAACCTGTCGCCCCGAGCTTGCAAGGTGCCCTCACATCTGGCTGCCCAAACAAACTGCGCCGCCCCCGCATGGCGAACGCCGGTTCACGCAGCGGTCAGAGCACTATCAACGTAAAATTTATCTATGCAAAAGCCAGAACCAGCCAGTATTCCTCTTTCCCCCGGCGTTTACCTGTACAAGGATGAGCGGGGGCGCATCATTTACGTGGGCAAAGCCCGTATTCTGCGCCGCCGTGTGCTCTCCTACTTCAGGGCCGAAGGCTTGCCCGCCAAGACAAAAGCCATGCTTTCTCATGCCGGAAGCATAGAGTATCTCACCACAACAACGGAAAAAGAAGCCCTGCTTCTGGAATCGAGCCTCATCAAAAAGCACAGGCCCCGCTATAATATCGTTTTGCGGGACGACAAACAGTATGTACTGTTTCGGCTCAACCCCAAGCACCCTTTTCCGCGTCTTGAAGTTGTACGCCAGGCAAGGCGAGACGGTGCACGCTACTTCGGCCCGTTCACTTCCGCCCTGTCTGCCCGCGAAACCTGGAAACTCATACACCGGGCCTTTGCCCTGCGCCGCTGCTCCGACAGGGCCATGAAAAACCGTGTGCGCGCCTGCCTGTATCATTTTATGGGGCAATGCCCCGCCCCGTGCATGGGCCTGGTAACTCCGCAGCAATACAATGAAAACGTGCGTAAAGTCTGCGATCTTCTGCAAGGCCGTGCGGCCCCCCTGCTGGATAGTCTGCGCGAGGCTATGGAGCAGGCCTCGGAAGATCTGGAGTTTGAAAAAGCCGCAGTGCTGCGTGACCAGATCCGCGCTGTGGAGCGCACGGTGGAGCGGCAGGCTGCCGTTTTGCCCGGCGGCGGTGATATGGATGCTGTTGGCCTTTACCAGGCGGAGAAAGGCCTTGCTCTGGGCATAGTCTTTGTCCGCGGCGGTGCCGTCACGGACGGGCGCGCCTTCTACTGGCCGGGCCTGACATTTGAAGACGCCCCCGAACTGCTCTGGAGCTTTGTAAGCCAGTATTACAGTCAGATCACGCCGCCGCCGCGCATACTGCTGCCCTGGCTGCCGCCCGATACAGAACGCGTGGAGGACGCGGAAGATAGCGAGAGTACGGGCGAAGGCATAAACGCTGGTGCTGGCACACAAGCTGCCCCGCTGACGCCCATACCGTCAGGGACAGGCGCTGACCTTCCTCCGGTTGCGGCAAGTCCCCCTGCGGACGCGTCTAGCCCGCCTTCCGGGCCATCATCTGTCCCGCATTCTGATCCGGATGACGCTCTGCCTTCTGTTCCGGCCGCCGTGCTTTCCTCCGCCCCCCTGACCGGGCGCGAACTGCTGGAGCAGACCCTGGCCGACCGCCGGGACGGCGCGGTGCGCATTGTGCCGCCACAGCATGCCGGAGACAACCAGCTGGTGGACATGGCCCAGTCCAACGCCCGCGAGGAAGCGCGCCGCCAGGAGCAGAAATCTGAAATGAACATTCTGGACAGGCTGGCCCGCGCCCTGCACCTTTCCGGGCCGCCCAGCCGCATCGAATGTGTGGACGTATCACATACCGGCGGCCGCCAGACCCGTGTGGGTATGGTGGTTTTTGAAGACGGCCAGCCCGCGCGCCCGCAGTACCGCACCTACAGCATGCCCGACAGCGGTGACGACTACGCCACCCTGTACGCCTGGGTTGCCCGCAGGCTTGAAAGCGGCCCTCCCTGGCCCGACCTGCTGCTTATTGACGGCGGCCGTGGGCAGTTGCGCACTATACAGCGCGCCCTTGAAGAAGCGGGCCAGCCCGACCTTTTCGCACTGGCGGCCATTGCCAAAGCCAGAGATGAGCAGGGCCACGCCGACCGCCGCGCGGGCAATGTGGCCGACCGTATTTTTGTACCCAACCGCGCCAATGCCCTGCCCCTGCGCGAAGGCGGCCAGGAGTTGCTTTTTCTGCAAAACATTCGTGATACAACCCACCGTTTCGCCATCGGCCGCCACCGCAAGGCCCGGCGTGGAGCAGCCCTTGCAGGCGAACTCATGCGTCTGCCCGGCGTTGGCCCGGCCACGGCGCGCCTTTTGTGGGACCATTTCGGCAGTGTGGAGGCCATGTGTGCCGCCACGCAGGAAGAGCTGCGCAAAATTCCTGGCATTGGCCCGGCCAAGGCCTCAATGCTGCTGGAAAAACTGTCCGGTCTGCGCTAGCCGGTTGCCGTTTTTGCGCGCATTTCCCGCACAGGCCGGGGCAGCTTCGCTGCACAGTGCTACACAGCGCTGCCCGGACCTCTCTGTTGCCTCCACCCGTAGTTTCCTTCGTATAACGGGCGGAGCATCCCCAAAGGGCATGTGGCGTGTACGCAGGCCCACATGTGCACGGCTGCTTTCGTTCCAGACAAAGAAGCAAGGCTCCTGCACTCCACAGGGGCTGCTTTACCCGGGCAGTCACACACGCCTTCTTTTGCCGCCAGCTGCGCTTGTGAGCAGGCCTTTGCCCAATAGTGGCCGACACGCAGCCTTGTGAAAAGTGCTCCCCTCAAAGACAATCCTGAAAAATCAAGGCCGTTGCCTCACCGGCCTTCAGCCCTGCCCTTTGGCTTTTTGCGCAAAAATGTATACTGTTTTTCCAATGCCGGGCATTGACCTTACACAGAACGGCCTTATTCTTGCATATTGAACCACAGCCACAAAAAGGCCTGCGGTTCCGAAGCGCGCCCGCACACGGGCTGCGCTCGACAGTACGATTCGCACGGGGGAGCGCAGAATGTCAGTATCTTACAAAGATTATTACAAACTTCTGGGAGTGGAGCGCACGGCCAAGACCGAGGATATTTCCAAGGCCTACAAAAAGCTGGCGCGCCAGTACCACCCCGACCTGAATCCCGGCGACAAGCAGGCAGAAGAAAAATTTAAAGAAATCAACGAGGCCCACGAGGTTCTCAAAGATGCTGAAAAGCGCAGACTTTACGACCAGCTCGGCCCCAACTGGCAGCACGGCCAGCAGTTTCAGGGCGAACCAGGTTTTGAAAACGTGCACTTTACCTTCAATGGCAAAAACTTTGACGGCTCGGGCTTTTCAGACTTTTTCGAAACCCTGTTCGGAGGCGCGCGCGGCGCGCAATTCGGCGGGCAGGCCGGGCCTTTTGGCGGGCAGGGCGGCGGCCGCACCCAGTTCGGTCCCGACCCATTCGGCGGCTTTTCTTCCCGCCCGCGACGGGGCCGTGACGTTGAGGCCGAGTTGCCCCTGACGCTTGAAGAGGTGCAGAAAGGCGGCAGCCGCACTGTCTCGCTGCAGGGACCGCAGGGGCCGAAAACGCTGGAAGTCAACGTGCCCGCCGGTATCCGCGAAGGTGCAAAGCTGCGCCTGGCAAGTCAGGGCGATCCCGCCCCCGGTGGCACACCAGGTGACCTCTTTTTGCGGGTGCGCTATCTGCCGCACGCCACCTTCAGGGTGGACGGCGAAAACCTGCAATGCGATGTGGCGCTGGCCCCCTGGGAGGCAGTGCTCGGCGGCAAGGTGGAAGTACCCACCCTTGAAGGCAACGTTGAAATGCAGATTCCCGCCGGGTCCAGTTCGGGGCGCAAATTTCGCCTGCGCGGCAAAGGGCTGGGTGCATCCGGAAAACGCGGCGACCTGCTTGCCAGGGTCATGATCAAAACCCCGGCGCAACTGTCCGACGATGAGCGCGAACTCTGGCAAAAGCTGGCCGAAACATCAGCATTCAAGGCCCGCGCATAGCAACTGGTGGAGGTTTTAGCATGAGCATGACACCCAAGCATCCCACCCTGCCCGCGCCTTCCACGGTTATGGTCTGGGAAGAATTTGTTCAGGTGACGGGCGTAGACCCCGAGCGGCTGCAGGAGCTGCTGGCCCTCGGCTGGATTGAAGCCCGGGGCAACACTGCCCGGCGGCATCTTTTCCGCGATGCGGATATTTACCGCGTGCGCAAGCTTGAGCGTATCTGCTGCGACTTTGAACTGCCCGTGCTCGGCGGCACCATCATAGTGGACCTTCTGGAGCGCATTGATGCGCTGGAACAGGCGGTACGCAGCCTGAAACACTTTGAGGATTAAGGGCCGGCGCCAGACAGGTTTTCCACTGCCGCAGGCAGGAAACGAATCCGGCGCCAAACCCGGCAGAAAACACTTCGCAGGCAAGCAAACGCTCTGCATGAATTTTTGAACCACTTTCGAATTGAGAGAACATCCCTCTCAATACCTTGAAGGCGCCCGCCTCAGCGGCGCGCAGAAAACCTGCCGCGCAAAACACGCCCGGCTGGTGGACAGACCCCGCAGGCACGATGGGCCGGAAAAACAGCCGCCCCACAGGCCAGAATGGTCACAGCGCGGGAGACCCGCAGGAAAAGACCCGGGCTGTTATAGCATTTCAAATAATAACGCCTTACGAATATTTTGCCGCCTGCAAGATGCGGCACTGTCTGGAGGACCCTTTATGGATATCAACAAATTTACGGAAAAAGCACGCGAAGCCGTCAGCGAAGCCCAAAGCCTCGCTGCGGGTATGGGACATCAGGAAACAGATGTCGAGCATCTGGCGCTGGCCCTGACACAGCAGGAAAACGGCATCGTGCCGCGCATTCTTGAACAGATGGGCGTACAGCCCCGCGCTCTTTCGGTGGCTCTTGAAGGCGCCGTGCGCAAGCGTCCTTCCGTGTCCGGCGGCGGTATCGATCCCACCAAGATCATGATCACCCAGCGCCTGGCCACAGTACTGAACGACGCCCAGAACGAAGCCAAGCGCATGAAGGACGAATACGTCAGCGTTGACCACCTGTTTGCCGCACTGACCGAAGTGCCGCCTTCCACGCCCCTTGGCGAAGTGTTTAAAGAGTACAAGATTACCCGCGCGTCCTTTGTGGCCGCGATGGAAGACATGCGCGGCGGCGCCCGCGTGACCAGCGCCAACCCCGAAGACACCTTCGAGGCCCTGACCAAGTACGCGCGCGACCTTGTGGAGGCGGCGCGCCAGGGCAAGATGGATCCGGTCATCGGCCGTGATGCGGAAATACGCCGCGTCATCCGCATTCTTTCGCGGCGTACCAAGAACAACCCCGTGCTCATCGGCGAGGCGGGCGTGGGCAAAACAGCCATCGTTGAGGGGCTTGCCTTCCGCATCGTCAAGGGCGACGTACCCGAAGGGCTGAAGGGCCGCAAACTCTTTGCCCTGGACATGGGTGCGCTTATCGCCGGGGCCAAATACCGCGGTGAATTTGAAGAGCGCCTCAAGGCAGTGCTCAATGAAGTGGAAAAGAGCGAAGGCCAGACGATTCTTTTTATTGACGAACTGCACACCATTGTGGGCGCGGGCAAAACCGAAGGCGCAATGGACGCGGGCAACCTGCTCAAACCCATGCTGGCGCGCGGCGAACTGCACTGCATCGGCGCGACCACTGTGGACGAGTACCGCAAGTATATCGAAAAAGACCCCGCGCTTGAACGCCGCTTTCAGCCCGTCATGGTGGAAGAACCCACGGTGGAGGACACCATCTCCATCCTGCGCGGCCTGAAAGAACGTTTTGAGGTGCATCATGGCGTGCGTATCAGCGACTCGGCCATTGTAGAGGCCGTGGTGCTCTCGCACCGCTACATTACTGACCGCCAGCTGCCCGACAAGGCCATTGACCTTATAGACGAGGCCGCCGCCCTTATCCGCACCGAGATTGACTCGCTGCCCGCGGATCTTGACGAAGCGAACCGCAAGGTCATGCAGCTTGAAATCGAGCGTGAGGCCCTACGGCGCGAAACCGATGCGGCCTCGCGTGAGCGGCTGGAAAAGCTTGAAAATGAACTGGCCGATCTGCGCATCGAGCAGGCCGACCTGCGCAAGCAGTGGGAAAGTGAAAAAGGCTCCATCAACCAGGTACGCGAAATCAAGGAGCAGATCGAGCAGACCAAGCTGGCCATCGAGCAGGCCGAACGCGCATACGACCTCAACAAGGCCGCCGAACTGAAATACTCAAAGCTGCTCGAGCTTGAAAAAAAACTGGCTGAAGCCGAAAATTCCGACGGTAGCGGCGCTGAAGGCCCCCGCCTGCTCAAGGAAGAAGTGCGGCCCGACGATGTGGCTGAAATTGTGGGCAAGTGGACAGGCATACCTGTCACCCGCCTGCTGGAGTCGGAACGAGAAAAGCTGCTGCGCCTGCCCGAACAGTTGCACCAGCGCGTAGTTGGCCAGGACGAAGCCGTTAATGCGGTATCTGATGCGGTGCTGCGCGCCCGTGCCGGGCTTTCCGACCCGGACAGGCCCACCGGCTCGTTTATTTTCCTCGGTCCCACGGGCGTGGGTAAAACAGAGCTTTCCAAGGCCCTGGCCGAGGCGCTCTTTGATACTGAAGACAACATGGTCCGCCTGGACATGAGCGAGTATATGGAAAAGCACTCCGTATCCCGCCTCATCGGCGCGCCTCCCGGATATGTGGGCTATGACGAGGGCGGCCAGCTTACCGAAGCCGTGCGGCGCAAGCCCTATTCCGTCATCCTTTTTGACGAAATAGAAAAAGCCCACCCGGACGTGTTCAACACGCTGCTGCAACTGCTGGATGACGGCCGCCTCACTGACAGCCAGGGGCGTACCGTGGACTTCCGCAACTGCATTGTCATCATGACGTCCAACATCGGCTCCATGCACCTTCTGGACGGTATTGAAGCGGATGGCGCCCTGAAAGAAGGCGCACGCGAACGTGTCATGGAAGAACTGCGGGCGCATTTCAGGCCGGAATTCCTGAACCGCGTGGACGAAACCGTGGTCTTTCTGCCGCTCAGGCGCGACCAGATCAGCCGCATTGTGGATCTGCAACTGGCCCGCCTGCGCAGGCGCCTTGAAGACCGCAAGATCAGGCTCGACATGACCGATGCCGCCAGAAACTTCATCGGCGAGGCGGGTTATGACCCGGTTTACGGCGCACGGCCGCTCAAGCGCTATGTGCAGCAGGCTGTGGAAACGCCGCTGGCGCGCCAGATTGTGGGCGGCAAGATACGCGACGGCCAGCGTGTGAACGTGGACGTCAAGGACGAGGCCCTCACCTTTACGGCTGAATAGCAAAACGCAGCTCCGGCTGCTGACAAGCATGCAATAAAACATCCCCCGGCGGTTGACCGCCCTGCCTTGCGGCAGGGGCGGCCAGCCGCCGGGGGATACGATTTATGCCCGGACAGCCGCCCAGGCGATATGCCTGAAGCCTTGTCCTCTGGGCAGGCGGTCCCTTCAGCACCAGCCAGAAATGCAGTATACTGCACGCTGCGCACTTTGGCCCCTTCGCAGCGGCTGTTCAGCCATACGGCCAAAATGTACGCCTACTGGCAGGCCCATACGCGATGGCACAAAATTTTTTATCCAGACTGCGCCGGTCAATTCCGGCAGCGCGGCTAATGCCCCTTGCTGGAACATTTTTTTCACAGTAGCATACGCCAGACTCCCTGCCCGAAGCGCTCTGCCCTGTGACAGGATAACACCCCTGTTTTCTGAAATGAAAGTGAACAACCGACCCCATATGCCGCTTCTTTTCAGCCCCGCCCGCACCACGGCGGCGCTGTTTCTGCGGCATTATAGCATCGCAACCGGCGGAACCTGACGTACCGGCGCTGTGAGGCAGGTTGTCTCGCATCATCTTTCACGCAGGGCCTCCGGTTAGCCATATCTTTAGCCCTGCCTGACAGGGTGCGATAATCATCTTTCACAGCGCAAGTTTCGCATGTCCATGCGAAACTTTTTTTATTTTCCAGGCCGGAAAACATCTGCCGCCAACCGTACGGCAGCGGAAACAAGAGTGCGAACGCGGTTTTTCCATGAGTGTACAACTGTTCGCCTGCAAGCCCCTCACGGCTGCGGCAAGCCATCGGTTCCAACATATGTTTATGGAGGCTGTTATGGATGTGAAAGAAAACGGACGTCGCAGTTTCATAAAATCGCTGGCCCTGGGGGCTGCCGGAGCTGCGGTCATCGCTCCCCGGGCTGCCGCCGCGGCAACAGGCGGCACGCTCCAGGTCTGGTCGTGCGGCGGTCTTGCCGAGGCCATGTGTCCGGCACATGAGGAGTACACCAGTCAATCCGGCGTCAATATCGTCTATACCGGCGCTTTTGCCGCAGCCCTCGGCAAATCCCTGCTCACGGGCAGCGGACACACCGAGGTTTTTGCCGGACGGGTGCTTGCCCTCGCGCAGAACCTGCGCAAGGCGGGGAAAATGCTCAGTTTTCGCCCCCTGTGCTTTACAAGCTACGTCATCGCCGTCCCCAGGGGCAATCCGGCCCGAATACAGGCTCTTGATGACCTCGCCCGCCCCGGCGTGCGCGTTGCCATGGCCAAAGACGCTTCCGCCCCCGGCGGCCAGGCGGTTATGGGGCTGCTCAAGGCATCTGGCCTCACACAGCAGGTACTGACAAATGTGCCTGAGCAGGGAACCTGCGTGCAGCGTTCTGTAGAAAACGTCACCAGTGGCAATGCCGATGCAATGATCGTCGAGCGGCGCATATGCCGCATGCAGCGCTTTGCCGATCATCTGGACGTGGTCGAGATCCCGGAGAAATTTTTTCCTGCCGGGCCGTTGACCTTCACAGTGGGGCTTATGGCGGACGCTGCGGATAAAAACATGGCTGCCGCCTACATAGACTGGCTGACCGGGCCACAGGGCCAGGCCTTTTTTGAACATGCCGGGTTCATCCCCGCCCTTTCCAGTAAGGGCCAGGAAATGATCGAAAAGCTGGGGGTCAAAGATGTTGCATGAAATAGTCGCCAGGCCCAGCGTCAAACTGCGGATGCTGCATTGGTGTAACAGGGCGGCGCTTTTTGCCTCTACCCTCTTTATCGGTGAATGGGGGCTGTACGGCGCATTTCGCTGCCCCTTTGTCGTGCCGTTTGTCAGTTGCCAAAACTGCCCTGTCATAACCTGCCCCGGCCAGATGTCACGCCTGTTCTGGGGCTTCTGGGGAGTGTGGTTGGCTGTGGCCCTGTTTTTCGGCAGGGCATTTTGCGGCTGGCTGTGCCCCGGCAGCCTGGTCAACCGGGCGCTCGCCCTCAACCCCCTGCGCTTCAAGGCCAATCCGCCCGGCATAAGCAGCTATAAATGGACAAAATACCTCATGCTGGCTGCGGGTCTGACCATATGGTTCGTCATGGGGCAGCCCCGCGTAAACGTGCCGTTGCGGATTGGCGAATTCTGGCCGTCTGTATGGCTGACGTGGGAACACGCTTTTCCCATGTGGCAACTGCGCCTTGTGATCACGGTAGCGATATTGGCATTGGGCCTTGGCGTGCTCATGTGCTGGTGCCGCTTTGCCTGTCCCTTTGGCGCTGCCCTTGAGCTGGTGCGCCGGTTTTCCTTTTTCCGGTTTTATAAAACACAGGAATGCAACGATTGTGACCAGTGTAAGCGCGCCTGTCTCATGCGCACACGGCCTGATGAAGAAAACTGCACGAATTGCGGCGACTGCGTGGGATCATGCCCCAAGGACTGTATACGGTTCGGCATAAAACCGGGGAGCAAGGCATGACCATAGCCCAGGCCGACAGTGCGCGGCATCCCTGTTTCAATGCCGAGGCCCACCGCTCCTTCGGCAGGGCGCACCTGCCTGTGGCTGCGGGCTGCAATGTGCAGTGCGGATTTTGCGACCGCCGCTATTCCTGCGTCAACGAATCGCGCCCGGGCGTTACAGCCCGGCTGCTGGAGCCGGAAGAAGCCCTTGAGGCCGCCCTGCGTGCCGTAAAGCAGATGCCGCACCTGAGCGTCATCGGCATTGCCGGCCCCGGCGACCCCCTGGCAGACGCCGGGCGCACACTGCACACACTGGAAGCATTGCGCAAGGCACTGCCCCACATTCTGCTTTGTCTGTCCACCAATGGCCTTGCCCTGCCGCTGCATGCTGCGGCCCTGTCGTCTTTGGGGGTGGGGCATGTGACAGTTACCGTCAATGCGGTTGACCCATCCATTGGCGCAGACATTTACACCTGGGTGAGCGATGGCGCGCGCAGGCTGACGGGAACAGACGCCGCGGCCCTGCTGCTTGAACGGCAGGAAGAAGGAATACGCCGCCTCAAGGCAGCGGGGGTAACCGTAAAAATAAACTCCGTGGTTATCCCGGGCATCAACGACAGGCACGTGCAGGCTGTCGCCCAGGCGGTGTCTTCCTGGGGAGCAGACCTTATGAACTGCATTCCCCTGTTGCCTGTGCAGGGAACCCGGTTTGCCCGCACGCCCTCACCGGACCCGCAAATGATGCGCCGCCTGCGGGACGAGGCCGCCATACTCATCCCCCAGATGCGCCACTGCACACGCTGCCGCGCCGATGCGCTGGGCCTTCTTGGCGAAGAAGGACAACTGGAGGATGTCTGCCACGGGCCGCTACCCGCACACCGGAAACTTCATGCCTGCGGTCAGTGAAACGCCGCAGGCTTTTAAAATCTTGCATCCACCCAGACCATACGCGGTATACGCGCAGACCTGCCCGGATGCACACGGTCAAGGTTGAATACCCTGCAACACCAGTAACCTGATGGAGACAGTATGCGAACCCTGTTCAGTAAAGTTCTTGCAGCTCTTTTTGTTCTTTCCCTGGCAGCCGCGAGCCACGCCGCAGAGTTGCCCCGACTGAAGGTGGGGTATATTTTTACCACAAACCACACGCCCCTCATGGCCGCGATGGATATGGGAGAAAAACTCACGGTCAACGGCATGTGGCTGCAGCCCGTGGTTCCCAAGGAAAAATACCAGTTGATGAAAGACGGTAAGCCCGTTGCCGTGCTGGACATCGTCGTCATCAAGAGTGGCTCTGAAACAGCCACCCTCTTTGCCCAGAAGCAGCTTGATATCGGCCTGGCTTCCATTACCGCCATCATGGCGGGCATCGACAAGCGCATTCCCATAAAAATCGTTTCCCCGCTGGTGCTTGCCAGCGGCGGCGTTGTGGTTTCCAATGCCGTCCCGGCCAAAACCTGGCCGGAATTTGCCGCTTACATCAAATCCTCTTCCAAACCGGTAAGCATTGGCTACCATTCGCCCAGCAGCGCGCCCATCATCATTCTGGAAAGCGCGCTCAAGGCCGAGGGTATCAGCTATACAAGCAATCCCCTTGACCAAAAGGCGCAGGTGGTGCTGGTGGACCTGAAGGGCATGTCCAACCTTATTCCGGCGCTGAGCAGTAAACAGGTTGATGCCGTTGTCGGGCCGGAACCCTTCCCCCAAACTGCCGCAGGCAAAGGGGCCGGTTGCGATATCGGCATGCTGCGCGACCTTCCCCCTGCGGGACAGTGGTCGGACTATCCCTGCTGCGTTATCGCTGCCCGCGACGAAATCATTGCCGAGCACCCCGCCATTCTGCGCGACTTTGTAAGCCTGATGGCTGGCGTGGGCCAGTGGTGCAACGAAGACGCCCAGCGCGCCGGCATTGTCGGTTCCAAATGGATAGGCCTGCCGGAAAAAATCGGCAAAAATTCCAACCTGCGGTTTTTGCAGAGCTTTACTGATGGCTGGAAAGAAGGCGCCAACGGCTATTTGGGCGAGTTGAACAAAGCCGGTTACTTCAAGGGCGCGCTCAAAGACAAAAGCTTTGGCGAAGTAGAAAACATTCTTGTGGATCCGCAGTTTCTGAACGGCAAATAGCACGCTTACCGCCGGTTCCGGTCACTATTCGGGCCGGAACCGGCCCGCAGCACAATCCGGGCAAGGCCCGCATATATCCATTCCGCCGGTCACCTGCGGCACCTCGCGTGCCGGGCGGATCACCAAGACGCTGATCACTCGGGCGCAACTGGCATCAATGAAAAATATCAAAGCCTTTATTCTGCCTCTGGTTTTTCCTTTGTTGTTTCTGCTACTGTGGCACGTTATGGCCCATGTGGTAAAGAATGACATCATTCTGCCTGGCATTCCGCAGGTATGGAGCCTCATGACCAGCCCGCAGGAAGACGTGATATCTATGGGGACCCTGCCCGCCAACACCCTCATAAGCCTGGCGCGCGTTTTTGCAGGCTATTTTATTGCCGCCGCGCTGGCCGTTCCCCTGGGAATTGTCATGGGCTACAAGCCCGGCGTGAACACGGCGCTCAGCACCTTTCTTGGCCTGTTCCGGTCCATCCCGCCGCTGGCCTGGGTTCCGCTGGTGCTTGCGTGGTTCGGCATGCTCAGCCTGGCCGACGTTTTTTCCGTCCCCATTGGCGCAGCCTATCCATATTTTCATAACATAAAAGTATCCATGATTTTTATCATCTTCATCGGCGGGTTTTATCCCATCCTGACCAGCGCCATACACGGCGTGGGCATGGTGCCGCAAACGCTTACCGATGCCGCACGGGTACTGGGAGCCGGGCAGATGGACATTTTCCGCAAGGTGCTGCTGCCTTACGCCGCGCCTTCCATTGTCAACGGCCTGCGCATCGGCCTCGGGGTATCGTGGATGTGCCTGGTTTCTGCGGAAATGCTGCCCGGCAGCCTTTCGGGCGTGGGTTATCTCATAACGCATGCCTACACCGTGGGCAGAACCGATGTGGTTATCGCGGGCATGATCAGCATCGGCGTTGTGGGCGCGCTGCTGGACAGGCTGTTCAGATTTTATGAAGACAGGAAATTTGTATGGAAACGACTGACCAAATAGCAGCGCAGGCCGCCGGGCAGGCAGAAGCGGAAATTGCCATCCACAACGTATCCAAGGTGTTCAGCACCAAGAGCGGCCCTGTGGAGGCCTTGCGTAACGTGTGCATGACCGTGCCGGCCTCGCACTTCATATGCCTGGTGGGGCCATCCGGCTGCGGCAAGTCAACGCTTTTGCGCATGATGGCCGGGCTTACCCCGTGCGAGCGGGGCGAAATACGCTTTCGCGGCGCATTGCAGCATGGCCCGTGCCGCCAGGTCGGCATGGTTTTTCAGGAATATTCTCTTTTTCCCTGGCTGAACGTCATTGACAATACGGGCATAGGCCTTGAATTTCACGGTATGGATAAAAACCAGCGCGAGCAGAAGGCCCGCCGCTATCTCGCCATGGTAGGCCTTGAAAGATTTGCCCTTGCCATGCCCCATGAGCTTTCGGGCGGCATGCGGCAACGCGTAGCCATTGCCCGGGCGCTGGCCAATGACCCCGATGTGCTGCTTATGGACGAACCTTTTGGCGCCATTGACGCCTTCACCCGCATTACCCTGCAAAAACGCCTGCTTGAAGTATGGGAACAGAGCCGTAAAACAATCGTCTTTGTCACCCACAGCGTTGACGAATCCGTCTATCTTGCCGATGAAATCATCGTTATGGGTACAAATCCTGGGCGCATTGTGGCCCGCTTTGATGTGGCTCTGCCACGCCCACGGCAGAGGGACGATCCCGCCTATGCGCGCATGGTCGCCCATATTCTTGGCCTGCTTGAACAGCAAAATCTGACAGAAGACGGCTAGAAACTGACCACCGGAAACACAAGACCCGCGCGGCGGCAAACCGTGCGGGCCTTTGGCGTGTATAGGCCTTGCGCAGGCATTTTCATCCACCCTGCGAAGGCATTGGCATCTGGAGCAATCAACCGCGGGCTTTGGCAGAAAACGGGCTGCCTGTAGCTTGGTGCTTTCAGTCTGCCCACTGCTGCACGCCGTGCAGGCGGGCATGTCATCTACTGATGCTTCTTTCACAAAAACATTACAGTGAGGGGGAAAGTCAATATGTTTTTTATTTTTTGCTGCTCAAACGCGGTCGCCAAAAAATAACCGCGCATTATCGGAGCCGTCAGGCCTGCGTAAAGCGCTCCCAGGGGATCGCCTGAATCACGGTGGTGATGGAGCGAAAAAAATTTCGCACTTCTTCTCTGGCAGGCTGCGACGGGGGCTGAGGCTCACGCCCGGCATACCAGGGCAGTGTGCGGGCAAGGGCCTCCAGCATGCGGTCATGACGCGGCGCAAGCACATCCTGCTGACGGTCGCGCGCGGCGTCTTCACCCGGAGCGCAGGGACGGTTGAAAACCATATACTGGCGGCAGGCAACGGGGCGCAGGGCGTACACCTGGCAGGCCCCATCCCACAGAAAGGGACACGGCAAAAGCACGTCCTCACTCCGCCCCCGGCAGGATGCAAGCCTGTGGCCCAGCAAGCGGCGCATCTCCGGCTTCATCCTGTGCCGCATATGCCAGTGCAGGGCCAGGGCTTCCAGCGGGCTGACGGGTATGGGCTGGCAACAGCACTGAAAACAACCCGCGCGGCACACCGTTGCACGCCCGTCGGCCAGCACGGCCTCGTTCACCCCCATATCCACAACAGCATAGGCGTCCAGCAACAGGGGCAGGCCGGGGTAAAGGCGTTCAAGCTGCCTGTCATTGTGCCTGTAGCGCAGGGCCTCGTCAGGCAGGGGATGGATCAGGGGCATGGCGCTTCCAGTACTGTTTTGCGGCCGGAACAGCCCGGCGCTCAACCATTATCGGTAAGCTTTTCCTTCTTGCCGCGCAACTGCTGTTTTGCCTCTGCCGACGTATCCTGGGCCTCCGCCGTCCTACGGGCATGAACGCCGGGCTGCGCTGCATCCACCACGGAGGCTGCCGCTTCTTCCCGTCCGTCACCCCTGTGCTTGAGGCTTTCGCCGCGGCTTATAAAGTACACATGCTCGGCAATATTGATGGACCGCCGCCAGATGCGCGTCAGTGAGCGCGTAACAAGAATGATATGCATGGCCACGTGCGGTTTGAGGCTGCAATGCGGATCAGAGAGGCATTCCATAATGCCCTGTATAATACGTACCTCGTTCTGCACGGCCTCGTCATCGCCCCGGCTCATGGCCAGCGCCCCCTGGGCGTCATTTTCGCGGAAGACCCGCACAGCGCTTTCAAAGGCATCGCACGCGCCCTCATACAGTTCTCGCACGTGAGATATGATGCTGAAACCCGGCATGTTCTGCATGAGAATGGCCTGCTCGGACATGCTTACGGCTTCGTCACCGATGCGTTCCAGATCCACCACCATGCGCAATGATGTCACCACAAAACGCAGATCTCCGGCCACAGGCTGCGAACGGGCCAGCAGGCGCAACGCCATTTCGTCAATCTCGTTTTCCAGGGCGTCGATGGCCGCATCGCTTTCAATAACCGCGGCGGCCCTGCCGGGATCGTTGGCCGCAAGCGCTTTGCCCGCTTCTTCCAGCGCAATGCCCACGCTGGCGCACATGACCAGCAGACGGGTACGCAAAGTTACAAGCAGTTGCTGCAGATAGTTGGCCTGTTGCATGGTGCTCTCCTGAAAAATGCGATGGAATGGGTAAAAATCGCCTGGCGGTCCCAGAGCAGATTCGCTTTAGGAATATACACTTTCAAAAATTACGAGCTACGGCGTTTAACAGCGCACACAAGCTGCGTTTACGCCTCCACGGCGAGCGCCTGCCCGCGCAACCACCAGAGCATTTTCAAGGATGAAAATACTCTAGCCGAAACGGCCTGTAATATAGTCTTCCGTCTGTTTTTTTCCGGGCCGTGTAAACATGATGTCCGTGGCATTATGCTCGACAAGCTCGCCCATATAGAAAAAGGCCGTTGTGTCGGACACGCGGGCGGCCTGCTGCATATTGTGGGTGACAATAATGATGGACAGTGATTCACGCAGCTCGCGTATGCTTTCTTCAATTTTTTGTGTGGCTATGGGGTCCAGAGCGCTGGCGGGTTCGTCCATCAGCAGCACTTCCGGCTCCACGGCCAGGGCGCGGGCAATGCACAGGCGCTGCTGCTGCCCGCCGGAAAGCCCCAGGGCCGGAGCCTGAAGACGGTCTTTCACTTCGTCAAAAATGGCGGCCCGCCGCAGTGAAAATTCCACTTTTTCTGCAATCAGGCTTTCGTCCCGCAGACCGTTGACGCGCAGACCGTAGGCAACATTTTCATAAATTGTTTTGGGAAACGGGTTGGGCTTCTGAAAGACCATACCCACCCGGCAACGCAGGGAAACCACATCTGTATCCGGGCGGTTCACATCGTTGCCGTCCAGCAGGATTTCTCCTTCCACGCGCGCGCCGGGCACAAGGTCGTTCATGCGGTTCAGGCAGCGTAAAAAAGTGGACTTGCCACAGCCGGATGGGCCGATGAGGGCCGTAACCCGGCACGGCTCAAAGTCCAGGCTGACCTCATGCAGGGCCTTGTGCTGCCCGTAGTAAACGCTGACGTTGCGTGCCTGCAGGTATTCCTTCATGACTATGCTGCTCCGTGGGCGGAAGTGAGAGTAAAAACAAGGGCCGTGCTGCCGTCCGTGGCGGGGCTTTCCGCCCGGATACTGCCGCCGTGCCGCTCAATGATATGCTTGCAGATGGCAAGCCCAAGGCCGGTGCTGGCTTGCCCCCGGTGGCGCTCTACCTGATAGAAGCGCTCGAATATCCGTTCCAGGTCCTGCCGGGGTATACCCGGGCCGTCGTCGGCAATGCGAAAGGCCACACTGTCGCCCACCTGACGCGCCGTCACGCGGATGCTGCCGCCCTCGGGCGCGTAGCGCCCTGCATTTTCCAGAAGATTACGGAAAACCTGCGTCAAATGGGGCAGGCTTGCCATCACCCGGCAGTCTGCGGAAAGGTGCGACTCGACCCGGCAGCGGCGATGCTCCAGCACTTCGCGGCACATGCCCGTTGCCTGGGCCAGAGCCTCCCGCGGGTCTGTGGGAGCAAGCTCAAGGCTGCCGCTCTTGCCCTCAAGGCGGGCCAGCGTCAGCAGGTCATCAACCATGCGTGAAAGGCAGGCTCCGTTTTTAAGGATTATTTCACCAAAGCGGCGGCATTCCGGTGGCCCGTCAAGACTGGTGAGGGTTTCGGCATACCCCTGTATGGCCGTGAGCGGCGTGCGCAGTTCGTGCGACACGTTGGCAACAAAATCGCGCCGTACACGTTCAAGCCGCATGAGTTCCGTTATGTCGTGGAATACGGCCACGGCACCCACCTGTCCTCCACCCGCCATCTCCGCCGCAGGCGGCAGGGAAATGCAGACCGACATGGCCTGGCCCGAAGGCAGCTCAAGGTGCAAATAGCGCTGTACGCGCCCGCCTTCCGCAGTAAAAGCTTCGTCGTGAGCAGGAATTTTGTCGTTTTCCGCCTCCGCGCCATGCGTGGCCGGCCCTGCGGAGCCGATGGAGGTCGGGAACGATGCCAAGGCCTGGTCTTGGGCCACCGGGGCAGAGACAGAAACCGCAGCAGCGGAAGAACCAGAGCTTGCCTCGTCATCCTGCTGAACGGTAATATGCCGTGCCGCGGCAGTCAGGACCGCCGCCCGCTGACGGGCTTCGGCATGGGCTTCGGCTTCGGCCATAAGTTCGTCCACGGCGTTTTGCAGGGGGGGTGAGGGGATGACCTCCACCACCTGGGCGCCCAGGGCCGATGCAGCAGCAGGAAATTCGCGCACCAGCGCCCTGTTGCAGCGACGGATACGCCCGCGCGGCCCAAGTACCAGCACACCGTCACTCATAGTGTCCAGTATGCTTTCAAGCTGGGCGGTCTGTTCCGCCGCAGTGCGCACGTGTTCCTCAATGTTTTCGGCCATGCGGTTCACGGCATCGGCCAGGGGGGCAAACTCGCAACCGGGGATGCGCCGCAGGCGGCGCTGAAAATTGCCCAGTGAAATGCCCTCCACCACAGACACCATCTGTCGCAAAGAGCGGCGCAGCGCCCCGGAAAGTAGCCCGGCCAGAATCAGGGAAAGGATAACGGTGATCACGCCGATCTGCGTGAATACGGCAAGGCGGCTGTCGATAATCTGCCTGAGGCTCGCCAGGGGCACAGAAACGCGCAGGATATCGCCATTTTGCAGAACCACAGCGGCATAGGCCAGATCTTTGCCCAATGTGCCGCTGGGACGAATGGCAAAACCCGGCGCCCCCCTCATGGCCTCGCGCACTTCGGGCCTGTCGGCATGGTTGTCCAGCCTGGTCACGGGCTGCGCATCCGGCGCGGTATCACCAAGCACATGCCCCTGCGGATCCAGCAACGAAAGGCGCTCTTCTGGCATATCAAGAACAGCAGCCAGACGCGTCAGCCCGGCGGTGTGATCGCCAAGGCCATCCAGAATGACTCCGGCCAGCGCTGTTTCGCGCACAAGGCGTTCGCGCGCCGCCTCAAGCTGCACCTTTTCAAACCAGGCCTTGCCGTAAAATACGGCCACACCAATGGAAACCAGGGCCACGGCCAGCATGCCGCCAAAAATTCTGGTTCTGAATGAAAGCATATCTTCCGCCAATGCGGCTGTGCCGCCGTATCTGCCCGGACACGTCACAGGCCGGCAAGCCTGCCCGTGATCCAGGCGGCTATTCCTTTATCCTGTAGCCTACCCCGCGCACGGTCTCCAGCATGGAGGCCGCATGCCCCAGCTTGGCGCGCAGGCGGCGCACGTGGGTATCCACCGTGCGGGCATATCCTTCAAAGGAATAGCCCCATACCTTGTTGAGCAGCTGCTCACGCGTGCGCACCGACCCGGCATGGCGCAGCAGGTCTTCCAGCAGGCGAAACTCCGTGGCTGTCAACTGCAGTTCTTCGCCGTGCGCCTCCGCCGTATGGGCATCGGGGCGCAGGCGTATGCCGTGGCGCTCCAGCACCGGGCTTTCGCCGCTGCGCGTCCCGCGCCGCAGCACTGCCCGGATGCGCAGCATAAGCTCACGCACGCTGAAAGGTTTGACCACATAATCGTCCGCGCCAAGGCTCAGGCCCACCACGCGGTCCATTTCTTCGCCTCTGGCCGTCAGCATAAGCACGGGGATATGGGCGGTTTCAGCCTGCGCCCCCAAAAGGCGGCAGACCTCGAACCCGTCCGGCCCGGGCATCATGACGTCCAGCAGCATGAGGTCCGGCAGATGCTGGCGGGCCAGCCTGAGCGCCTCGTTGCCATCCGCCGCCTCCAGAACGCTGAAGCCCTCACGCTCGAGATTAAAGCGCAAAAGCTCGCGAATGTCGGCTTCATCTTCAACTATCAATATCTGTTGGCTCATAGTGCACACCTCTGTGACGCAGCCCGAGTAAACCGCCTCTTTGCGCCAATGTGATGGTAGCTCTGTTACAATTTCGTGACATGGCGAACCGCCTGAAAAAGCATGCCTCACAGGCCGTGGCAAATCAATTGATGCCTTTTCCGGAAATGCTCCGGTGCACGCCACGCACGCCGGACAACGACTTTCCGTAAAGACCGGCCCCCACACCGCACATGCAGCCCCAAAGAGCCGGATGCCGCGTGGAGGCAGCACGGCCGGAACGGCCCGGCCTCCTTTCACGCAGTCTTCGTGTATCCGTCATCATTCTGTAACAGAGGCGGGCCAAAAGAAAGACACGGCAAAAAGATGCCGCGGGTGAAATGTTCTCACCATAGATAAAACCAGGAGAAACTCATGTCTTTTGATTGCAAAAAACGCGTTTCCCGTTACAGCGGCAGGCTCGCGGCCTGCGCTCTGGCCGTGCTTTGCTGGAGCGCTTCGGCCTTCGCCGCCCAGCAGGTCATCATCAACGGCTCCACCACCGTGCTGCCCGTGGTGCAAAAAGCCGGAGAAGCCTTCATGGCCTCTCACCCCGGCACGGAGCTGAGCATTTCCGGCGGCGGTTCCGGCAACGGCATCAAGGCTCTCATTGAAAAGCAGTGCGATGTAGCCATGAGCTCGCGCGACATCAAGGACAAGGAAAAGGACGCCGCCGCCAAAAACGGCATTACGCCCCTGCGCACGGCCATCGCTATTGACGCCATTGTGCCTGTGGTCCACCCGGCCAACAAGGTGGGCGCTCTTACCCTTGCACAGCTGCGCGACATCTACACAGGAAAAGTCACCAACTGGAAGGATCTTGGCGGCGAAGACGCCCAGATTGTAGCCATCTCGCGCGACACTTCTTCCGGCACGTTTGAATCCTGGGAAGAACTTGTCATGAACAAGGAGCGCGTCAGCCCCAGAGCGCTCATGCAGGCTTCCAACGGATCCGTGGTGCAGACTGTAAGCAAAAACAAAAACGCCATCGGCTATGTAGGCCTGGGCTATGTGGACAAGTCCACCAGGCCTGTGACGGTTGACGGCGTAAGCCCCAGCGCAGAGACCGCCATTTCAAAGCAGTGGCCCATCGCGCGTGAACTGTACATTTTCACCAACGGTGCACCCCAGGGCGCGGTGAAAGAGTTTGTGGAATATCTGGTGGCCCCCGACAAGGGACAAAAGGATGTGCTCGCCGTGGGCTACGTACCCCTGAGCAAATAGGCGCCAGAAGAAAAATCCTTGCAGGGCGCGGGCAGGACGGATACCGCAAACCGGCCTGCCCCGCCTGTGCGGCACAGTGCAATGGACGCAGCCAACGCGTCAGGAGAACGGCCCATGCGTTCCGCAGACCTGAAAGAAAAACTGGTTCGCTACATACTCACCGGCATGGCGGGCAGCTCGCTGCTGGCCCTGGCCGGCATTGTCATATTTCTGTTTATGGAGGGCCTGCCACTCTTTGCACACTATCCGGTCATGGATTTCCTTTTCGGCCGCTTGTGGTATCCCACTGAAGATCCCGGCCTGTTCGGCATTTTTCCCCTGCTGGCGGCCTCGCTGGCGGTGACGTTTTTTTCCTCGCTGCTGGCAGTGCCGCTGGGCGTACTCACCGCCGTATACCTTACGGAAATTGCCCACCCTGCCGTGCGCCGTGTCATCAAGCCCTTTGTGGAACTGCTGGCAGCCCTGCCCTCGGTGGTGCTGGGCTTTCTGGGCATGGTTGTGCTGGCCCCCTTCCTGCAGGACTATCTGGGCGCGGCCACAGGGCTGAACCTGCTTAATGCCTCGGTGGTGCTGGCCTTCATGAGCGTGCCTACCATCTGCTCTGTTTCTGAAGACGCCCTGTACAGCGTGCCACGCGACCTGCGCGAAGCTTCGCTAGCGCTCGGGGCCACGCGCTGGCAAACCACGGTGCGCGTTGTCATTCCGGCGGCGCTTTCGGGCATCGGCACCGCTGTCATGCTCGGCATGTCGCGAGCCATCGGGGAAACAATGGTGGTGCTTATGGTGGCGGGCGGCGCAGGCATCATCCCCACGTCACTGCTTGACCCCGTGCGGCCCATGCCTGCGTCCATCGCGGCAGAAATGGCCGAGGCCCCCTTTCGTAGCGACCATTATCACGCGCTTTTCGCCATCGGCATCGTACTTTTTCTGCTTACCCTGGCCTTTAACATGCTGGCGGCTCATATCGCCGAAAAACACCGTCAGGCCGGGACCTCGAGCCTGTAACAACGCCAACGGAATCTGGAAAGAACATGTCACAGCCCATATGGCCCGGCCAGACCGGCCCCCTGAACACACCGCAGAAACGCTTTACACCCACAAGCGGCAAGGCGCGCGGCCGCGCGCAAAACATCATGTTTATTTTTCTGCGGGGCGTAGCCGCCTGCAACGTGCTGGCCCTTGTGGCCGTGTGCGGCTTTCTGCTCTATCACGGCCTGCCCGCCCTCAGCTGGGAATTCATAAGCCAGTCCCCCCGAAGCATGATGACCGAAGGGGGCATACTGCCTTGCATTATCGGCACAGCCATCCTTTCGCTGGGGGCATTGCTGCTGGCCTTTCCTCTGGGCGTGGCCTCGGCCGTTTACCTGCATGAATACGCCAAACGCAATGCCTTCGCGCGCTATGTGCGCCTGGGGGTAAACAATCTGGCCGGGGTTCCTTCCGTAGTTTTCGGCCTTTTCGGCCTGTCATTTTTTGTGACCTTCTGCGGGTTAGGGGTCAGCATCCTCTCCGGCGTGCTCACCCTTGCCGTGCTTACCTTGCCCGTGATCATCGGCACGGCCGAGGAAGCCCTGCGCAACGTGCCGGATACCTACCGCGAAGCCTCGCTGGCCCTGGGGGCCACCAAATCGCAGACCATCAGCCGCGTAGTGCTGCCCTGCGCCCTGCCCGGCATGCTTACAGGGGCCATCCTTGGCGTGGCGCGCGCCGCCGGCGAAACAGCGGCCATCATGTTTACGGCGGCTGTTTTTTATACGCCCAAGACTCCGGACTCCATCTTCAGTTCCGTCATGGCCCTGCCCTATCACATGTATGTGCTGGCAACCGCCGGAACGGAAATAGAAAAAACCCGCCCCCTGCAATACGGGACCGGGCTTGTACTGCTGCTTCTGGTACTGGGCATGAACCTGGTGGCCATACTGCTGCGTGATCACTTGCAGCGCAAACGCTGATTTTTCCCTGCTTTTGGCTCTTCCTGCCGCCTTTCCGGCGCTCCCTCCTGACTCCGCCGTCCGTCACCAGTGTGGCGGGCGGCGTTTTTCACATCGGCAGGCAAGCCGTGCAGCGCGTTTGAGGCGTGCCGGACTGGCAGCCTGACGTTTTGCAGCACAGAAGGACAGCGTGGGCACAGGCCAGATCTGCTTCTTGCACAGGCAACAACAGTTGCAGCCTTAAATGCTCCCATTGCTTTCGCCGGAACCGTAGGGCGGCGGGCAGCAGGCGGACCACAAAAAATATCTGTCAGGCGCGGTACGCCTCCGAAGTGCCTCCGTCCTCCTTGATCCACTCCCGGGCATTCCGTTGCCGGTGGCAAGCCTGACGACAGAAGTTCGCCGCAAGGGCATACGAGAGGACTGTATACCTGCTGCCAATCGCCGAGGTAACCACCGAACAGCTTTGAAAATGCAAGGCTTTCAAGCTCAGGTGCGGCCTATCCGTACAGAAAAGAGCCGCTTCCCCTGCATGCGCCTGCGGTTCCCACGCAAAAGGGGGAGCCGAAGCTCCCCCTTGAAGTCGATGCTTGCCTTGCGGCAGGCCGTGCAGCTTAGAAGCTGTACGCGAAGACCACCTGGGCCTTCCACATATCCTGCTTGTCAAAGCTGCCGCCGTTGTTGGCCTTCTTCCAGGTGCTGTTGTCCATAAAGTTGGCAACGTAGTCCAGCTCAAGATTCATTTCGAGGTTTTCGTAAATCTGGTAGCTGTTCACGAGGTTGAATTCCAGCATGCCGTCGTTGGTGGTCAGGTAAGGGCCGGTGTTGTTGCCCCAGCCATCGGACCAGGCGTAGGCGCTGTCCATGTATTTGGCCATGGTCGGGCTGTTGGTGCCGCCCCAGTAAGCCACGCGGAAGGTGTGCGACAGGTCTTCGATGAAGCTCATGTCGCGGATCTGCGCGCCGATACCCCAGGTGCCGTCATAGGTCAGGGAGTAGTCCTGACGGATCCAGCCCATGTTGCCGTCACCGATAAAGGAGGTGAAGTTGCCGGAAGCGGCCACGGAAGGCATGCGCTCGGAACCGTTCTTGGGATTGCTGTCGTCGCCGGAAGCATACCAGCCGAAGATGCCGGGTACGCCCCAATCCAGCTTGTATTCCACCAGGGCCTTGGCAAGCCAGCCCTGACGCTCGGTGCTGGCACGCTTGTCTCCGCCACCGTTCTTCACGGCGTCAAAGCGACCCATGCCCTGCATGTAGCCGTAGTTGATGTCAAGCTCAATGTTCAGCGGATCAAACATGGTCACGGCAATGGGCAGGCCTGCCCAGAAAGCGTTGCCGTAGTCGTTGCCGGTGCTGCCGATCTTGTCAGCGCCGGTCATGCCCGGATAGGGGCGCAGGGAGTAGTGCAGGTTACCGTCAGCAGTGCCGACGCCGTCATACGCGCTGTTGTCCTTATTCCAGGCACCATTCAGAGCGTTTTTGCCCACCATGCCGTACATGGCCCAAGGGGTCACGTTCACGCCGTCAAAGGTCAGGGGCACCATCAGGCTGAACAGATCCATATTGTCCAGGTAGTTGTTCTGCTTGGAGTTCGTGCCGTCAACATAGTTGTCGTTCAGCGGGCGCGCCCACAGGGCGGTCAGGCCGACGTTTTCGTTGAACTTGTAGTTGACGGTGATGCCGGCAGCGTCGGCATCAAGCACAGCGGAGCCGCCGGCCACGTTGGGCAGGGCCACGCCCTGGATACCCATACGCACCTTGGCGTCGGTATCGGGCACGATCCAGTCGAGGTACGCGCGCTTCAGCTTGATCTGGTTGGTGCCGTCAGCACCGAGGGCAGCGCCGTTGCTGGCCTTGCCCCACTGGGAGGTGCCGATTTCAAAGTACACGGTACCGGACAGGGCTTCAGAAGCCACGGCGTCCAACTGCAGGCGCAGGCGCTGGGCGGCCTGGAAATCGTCGTCGCTGTTGAACTTGCTGCTCTTGCCTGCGGTCTTGCTACCGTCAGCGCCACGGAAATTCTTGATGGGGTTGGCGTCGCCCACGCCGAAGCCCATGAGCCACTGGCCCTTGGCCTTGAAGTCGATGGCGCTGGCGCCGGTGGCCGCGCCAAAAAGCAGGCCGGCGGCCAGCACGAGTGTACAGATACGTTTCATAACCCTTCCTCTCTTTGAAAAAACATCCCACAAAATAGAAAAATACAGCAACCTACATTTAGGTTGAAATTCGTTCTACACGGATTCAGTTTCGGTGGCAAGAATTTTCGTCAAAAAATTTTAACCGTCTGTAAAAAACTCGCTGCGGCGCGTGATCGCGCCGCCTCACAAGGCATGAAAAACGGCATCCGCCCTCGCGAATGCCGTTTTTCATGCCTGATTCTTCCGGCCCGTTCCCCCAAAAATCCGGGAGCGGTTCAAACAATTGTGTTACAAAAAGTCGGGATCAGCGGCGGCCTTGCCTTCGGCCAGCATGATGCGCACATAATGCAGGCTGTGCTCATCCACAGGGATGATGGGAAAACCCTGACCACAACCCGGACAACGCACCATGCGCGGCTCTGTGGGGCTGGCCTGGGGGACATGCTTGCCGCAGCCCGGACACTGGTAAAAGAAAAGGATTTCCATGCCATCCGGGGCCACAGGCTCTATGGGCCGTTTACGTTCAGCCACGGGCGTTCTCCTTTCTGTCCGGCTTTGTCCCGTCTTCGCGGGCCAGATTTTGCCCCGTCATGAGGGGAGAGGGGGCAAGCCCCCACAATGCCAGAAGCGTGGGCGCCACATCGGCCAGCCTGCCATCGGCCAGGGCTTTGACCTTGCCGCCCGGCTCAAGCAGGATGCAAGGCACAGGATTGGTTGTATGCGCCGTTTGCGGCTGCCCCTCGGGCGTGAGCATGACCTCACAGTTGCCGTGATCGGCAATGATGAGCATACGCCCCCCGCGGGCTTCAACAGCTTCAACCATACGCCCCACGCACCGGTCCACCACCTCGCAGGCTGCAACGGCGGCCTCAAGAACCCCTGTGTGTCCAACCATGTCGCCGTTGGCAAGATTGCAGACCACAAGATCGTACTGGCCGGAATTCCAGGCCTTGATAAACTCGTCCGTCACCAGGGGGGCGCTCATGGCAGGCTTGAGGTCATAGGTCGCCACGTCGCGGGGCGAAGGCACAAGAATGCGGTCTTCGCCCGTAAAAGGCTCTTCCACGCCGCCATTGAAGAAATAGGTCACGTGGGCGTATTTTTCCGTTTCCGCCAGCCGCAGCTGGCGCATGCCCTGACGCGACACCACCTGCCCCAGCCCCTGATCCACCGCCTCTTTGGGAAAGGCCACTGGCAGATTGAAGCTGGCCTCGTAAGAGGTCATGGAGGCCAGGGCCGACAGCACGGGCATTTTGCCCCTGTCAAAGCCCTCAAAACCGGGAGTGATGAAGGCAGCGGTCAACTCCCGCATCCGGTCGGCCCGGAAGTTGAAAAAAAAGACCGCGTCGCCGTCGGCCAGACCGGGCGCGACATCGCCTGTATCAAAACGCACGGGCTTCAGAAATTCATCGGTAATGCCCTCGGCATAAGACGCTTCCACCGCTGCCACGGGATCAAACGCCAGCGGGGCCTTGCCGTGCACGATCACATCCCAGGCTTCCTTGACGCGCTCCCAGCGCTTGTCGCGGTCCATGGCGTAAAAGCGCCCCACCAGGCTGGCAATGCGTGCCTGCGGCTGGTTCCTGATGCTGGACGCAAGGGCGCGTACAAAGTCCGCCCCGCTATGGGGGGGGCAGTCGCGCCCGTCTGTAAGAGCGTGGATGCGCACGGGAATATCCTGCTCAGCGGCCATGGCGCACAGGGCTTCAAGATGGCGTATGTGGCTGTGCACGCCGCCATCAGAGAGCAGGCCCACAAAATGCACTCTGCCGCCACTGCGCCGCACTGCGGATAGTACTTCGCCAAGCACCGGGTTGGTCGCGAAGGAGCCATCCTCCACTGCCACATCAATGCGGGTCATGTCCTGATAGACCACGCGCCCCGCGCCGATGTTAAGATGCCCTACTTCCGAATTGCCCATATACCCCACGGGCAGGCCCACTTCACGCCCCGAAGCCACAAGGCGGCTCTGGGGGCAGCGGGCGGCCAGGGCATCCAGATTGGGGGTACGGGCAACAGACGGAGCGTTGCCAGGCCCAGGAGGGGCAATGCCCCATCCGTCCAGTATCAGCAGCAGTGTTGGCGTCATGATATTATTCTCCGCTGTCCTGCCCAGCGGCCGTGCCTTTTCCGGAACCGTGGCCCCACAGGGCTTCAAGGGCGTAGAGCTCGCGCACCGGCTCCTGAAAGATGTTGACGATAACATCGTTCATATCCACAAGAATCCACTGCCCGGTGGCATACCCTTCTGTACGCAAAAATTCGTAGTTGTGTTCGCGGCATAGCTGGGCCACGCCGTCGGCAAGGCTCTGGGCATGGCGCACCGAATTTGCGCCGGCCACAACAAGGACGTCGGCAAAGCTGCCTTCACCTTCAAGGTCAAGGCAGACCACGCGCAGCGCCTTGTGCTCTTCAAGCCATTGGGCCACATCCGCCGCCTTGCGGCTCGCGGGAACATCTGAAAACTGTATGGGGGCGCGGCCCCCGGCGGGTGTATTGGGATGATTGTTTTCCATAGCCAGCACATACCGTAAAGCCGGGTCAAGGGCAATGGGCTTGCCAGGGTGGCGGCATGCCCGAGCGGAGGATTTCGCTTTTTCCCGGGCTGCCGCCCCTAGGTGTAAAAAGAGTATGCTTGGCCGCGGAGTACGGCAGAAAAACCTCATGCCCGGCCGCCGGAAGCCCCCCTAAAGAACATCGCGGCAGCCAGATCCGGCGCGGTGCACGGACCTGTTTTTGTTGACCAGTTGCGGACATTGCGGCATACCGGAAAGGGTTTGCACACGGCAACGCCGTTTTTCATCTTTGTTATTGACGGCCCAAGGCCGCCGCCAAAAGCCAGCTAAAGGAGAGGGCCGTGCTTTTCGACATCAAACAGGAAACCCTGCCCCGCGAGGAAATGGAAGCATTGCAGTTGCGTCGTCTGCGCGACCTGTGCAACCGCGTTTACGCCAACGTGCCTTTCTACCGCAAACGCTTTGACGAAGCGGGCATATCCCCCGCAGACATCAAGTCGCTGGCCGATCTGAAGCTTCTGCCCTTCACCGAAAAGCAGGACCTGCGCGACTACTACCCTTTCGGCCTTTTTGCCGTGCCGCGCGACCATATCGTGCGTCTTCACGCCTCCAGCGGAACAACGGGCAAGGCCGTGGTAGTGGGCTACACAGCCCGCGACCTTGAAACCTGGGCCGAACTTATGGCCCGCAGCATGTCCGCCGCAGGCGTCAGCCGCTCGGATGTGGTACATATAGCTTATGGCTACGGCCTTTTTACCGGCGGGCTTGGGGCGCACTACGGCGCGGAACGCATCGGCGCCACGGTGGTTCCCGCGTCCGGCGGCGCCACACGCCGTCAGGCGCACCTGATGCGCGACTTCGGAGCCACCGTGCTGTGCGCCACCCCCTCTTACGCCCTGCACCTCTGGGAAGCCGCCAACGAGGCCGGGGTGGATTTTCGCGAACTGTCGCTGCGCACAGGCATTTTCGGCGCGGAGCCATGGTCCGAAGCCATGCGCCGTGACATTGAGGAAAAGATGGGCATGGACGCCATGAACATCTACGGCCTGTCTGAAATAATGGGACCCGGCGTGGCAATGGAATGCGTTGAGGCAAAGCACGGTATGCACCTGTGGGAAGACCACATCCTGCCGGAAATTATCGACCCCGTCACCGGCGAGCAGCTGCCTCCGGGCCAGGTCGGCGAACTGGTGCTGACCACCCTCACCAAAGAGGGCATACCCATGCTGCGCTACCGCACCCGCGACCTCACAAGCCTTGATTATACCCCCTGCCGCTGCGGGCGCACCCATGTGCGCATTTCGCGTCTTCAGGGCCGCAGCGACGACATGCTTATCATCCGCGGGGTCAATGTCTTTCCGCAGCAGATCGAAGGCCTGCTTATGGAAAGCGACGGCCTTACGCCCAACTATCAGATCATTGTGGGCACATCCAACAACCTCGACACCCTTGAGGTGCGTGTGGAAGTCAGCGACACCCTGTTTGCCGACGAAATACGCAAACTGCAAATGCTTGAGAACCGCCTGCAAAAAAGCATCAAAGAATTTCTGGGTGTTTCGGCCAAGGTGCGCCTGATGGAACCGCGCTCCATCCAGCGCTCTGAAGGCAAGGCCCAGCGCATCGTGGACCAGCGCGAAAAGCCGTAGCACACGGCAGATGCAGGACTTCAGACGGGCCGTTATCCACGGCCCGTCCTGCGTTTTATCAGCCCCGGCTTTTCATGCAGTTTTTGCCCGGTTCGGCATACCGGCAGAGCAGAAAAAAATAAATCTTGCCGAAATTTATGGAACAAAGCTTGACACTCAGGCTCAATCCACGTAAAAGCATACCTCGCTGAGCGGGAGTAACTCAGTGGTAGAGTGCAACCTTGCCAAGGTTGAAGTCGCGGGTTCAAATCCCGTCTCCCGCTCCAATTTTTTTGCTGGCGGCATAGCCAAGTGGTAAGGCAGAGGTCTGCAAAACCTCCATCTCCAGTTCAAATCTGGATGCCGCCTCCAAAAAATTTTCACGCTTCGCCGTTTCGCAGACCATGCGGGAGTAACTCAGTGGTAGAGTGCAACCTTGCCAAGGTTGAAGTCGCGGGTTCAAATCCCGTCTCCCGCTCCACTTTTGCGGGAATAACTCAACGGTAGAGT